>Ga0208771_1000017_pt1 | contig 137574 bp, 124 predicted proteins | sample AntAceMetag02UKX_FD_184775 | JGI IMG/M metagenome (GOLD analysis project Ga0208771, IMG submission 184775) | Saline lake microbial communities from Ace Lake, Antarctica - Antarctic Ace Lake Metagenome 02UKX (SPAdes) (version 2) | ecosystem: Environmental > Aquatic > Non-marine Saline and... | reverse complement strand
CTTCTGCGATAAAACACTGGATTAAGCATAGGGGGGACCTCTACCGGGAAAAACAGGGTGTTACAGCTCAAATCAGAAGGAAAAATCTGTCCAAATCGGCGATCTTAGATTATTTTGGACAGCACTGTAAAAATACCTATTAAGCTCAACATCCGTTTCCACCGTTTGACACGTCTGGCGACAATTCGGTACTCCACGTTGTTAGCGAAGCTAACTCCCTTTTTCTTTTTTCAATCGTCTTTTTTCTTTAAGAGTTAGCTGTGGCTTTTTCTTTACATTTATCTTTTTTAAGTCTCTTCCTTTACTCACTAGATGCCTCCTTTATTAATTGCGTCGAGATTAAGTCTAACTGAGCGCGAAGGATAACCCGCTGGGGTCACGAGCGCAGCGAGTGTACCTCAGTCGGTGTTCATCCTGTTGTTCTCCGCCACTCAGATTTAGTCAGATCCCCCTTTGTTACCAGGCTCCGGGATACTTGATTCTTAGAGGTCTAACCATGTTCCCATAATACAGCAGGCCTTAAAAGATGCCCATTGCTAATTGCAAAGATTTAACCCCAAATCGATTGGTTAGGTTCTGTGTTTATAGCCTCATTTGTCTAGTTTAAGTATCTGACCCCCTTCCCCTAATTAAAGTGCTCTCCTAAAAAGTTTCCGAAGCCCGCGATCCGATTAATAAGTCAAGAGTAAAGATTTGACCCCATTCCTTCTTGAAATCACAATCTGTGATTTCAAGTTCGAGAACTCGTCATCCGTCAATTGGAACATGAAGTCATCCGGGAATCTTTCCATATTTCGTTTTACCGCCTGAATCATAACACGCGGTTCAACTTGATATAGCTCCGCTAAATGCGTACTTAACATCACCTTCTGTCCCCGCAGCCAGAATATCGCCTGTTCAATTCTCTCGGAGGGGATAACTGGAATTCTTTTCTTAACCACCATAGCACCTATGTTTGATGAATACATTTATGAGAGAGCGGCATCCTGCGTGTGTTAACAGGGACACCTTTTGCAACAAACTCCCTTCCAGCATATTATAAATAAATAAACCAGAGGCGGCGTCACGCTGGCAATACAGTTAAGGTAGAAAGGACCGTGAAGCGCATGGACAATTTCATCCATAAGGGCCTGAATCCTACATGCAGATCATTATTTTGCCGTCCCGCTGGGTCTTGGAGCGCTCGATGGCCTTGACGGCGTCGGCCAGGGGGAAGCGGGCTGTTACGATGGGCAACATGTCTATCTCCCGCATCGAGATCATGCGGATCACCTCGCGGAATATCCTGTGGCCGGAGTGCCCCCTCGAACCGTAAATCTTGCCTCTCTTCGAGACAAGCGTATCGAAGAAGAAGAGCGTCTTCTCCGGCGACCGCCCCAGGTACACGATCTTACCCTCCAGCGACATGCACTTCTCCATCTCGGGCAGGGACGTCGCCGGTGCGCCGGCAGCTTCGACCTGGAAGTTGGCGCCGAAACCTTTTGTAATCTTCATTACCTCCTTGTGGGGGGAGGAGCCTTTCTCAAGCAGCTGTTTCGGATTAAAAACGTATTGCGCGCCGAGGGCCCGGGCCAGTTCCAATCTCTCCCCGGATATGTCGAAACCTATAACGACGGACGCGCCCGCGGCTTTCGCCAGGGCGACGGCGGCGAGGCCAATCGAGCCCGTCCCGTAAACGACGACGTAGCTGCCCGGCTCGATACCGCCCGCGGCGGGGAATATGCCATTATAGGCAACTGATATCGGCTCGATGAGGGCGCCGGCAACAAAGGCCTTCTCCTCATCGCCGTAGACTTCTTTCAACTCATCGATCTTCCAGCAGTACTTGGAATCGACGACGACGTATTCCGCGTCCGCGCCATCTACCGCAAAACCAACCATCTCCATCCTGACGCAGTGGTTGAGAAGGCCGGCGCGGCAGGCGTGACACTCCCCGCACCACATCATCCCTTCTGCCGTCACCATGTCCCCCTTGCTGAAACCGGTAACACCGGCGCCAAGCTCCTCGACGGTCCCGGAGAACTCGTGGCCGATAACACACGGGAACCTGGCGGGTCCCGAGTAGATCATGTAGCCGTCGTCATCCGTCTGAAAAAAGTGGGAGTCCGAGCCGCAGATACCGCACCGGCGGACACGAATCAGCACCTGGCCCGGTGACGGCGCCGGCTTTGCAACCTCCTTGAGCTCCATCGATGGATGGCGCCACACGGCGTTGGAGTTAAACGCGAGGCGGTTCTTCTCCTCGTACGGGCTCAGCTCGTAATCCGTGCGCGGCTCCCATGCCGCCTCTACCACTAGTGCCTTGATAATTACCCCCTTTGCGTACTGTTACTATTAGAGAAGCATTATTATACGACAAGATGAAGAAATTGAATATTGAAGATTGAAAATTGTGAGGGAAGAGCGAAAGGGTTAATCACTTGAACCGTATTTACCCCCTCACCTTAATCCTCTCCCCCACAGGGGGAGAGGAAATATATGACTCAATCGTCATTCTTCAGTTTCCCTATCTCCCTGTGCCAGGCGATTGTCTCGCGTATCCCGTCCGAGAGGCTGTACGGTGGGATGTAGCCAAGCTCCTTCCGGGCCTTCGAGCAGTCGCAGAACATCCTGCTTTCCGAGGCCCATCGCACGATGTTCGTGTGGAAGATGGGACGGGCGGTGTCCTTTATGTAAAAAGGATAGAACTTGAGGAATTTGTTCAGGAACTCGAACGTGTGGGCCAGGGGCCACGCGACGGAGAGGGGTATATGGAAGAGCCTGAGGCGCACGCCAAGCTGGGCGGCGATCTCCCGCACGATCTCCTCCGTCGTGTAGGAGCGCTCGTCGGAGATGAAATATGCTTCTCCGGCCCTTCCCCTCCCGGCGGCCAGCCTGAGGCCGTGAACCTGGTTCTTCACGTAATGGAACTCGATGAGGGCCCTGCCGGACCCGACAATGGGGTAGAAACCCCTTTTTATAAAGCTAAAAAGCCTGGGGAAGTAAAGGAGGCTTCGGGGGCCGTATGTCATGGGAGGCCTGACGATCATGGCGTGAAGGCCGTATTTCTCCACGTACTCGCGGACGGCGCGCTCTCCGCCAAGCTTCGTCTCGCCGTATATCGTGGTGGGATGGGGCTCCGCCGACTCCGTGAGCGGCTTCCCGTCAAGGGAGGGCCCCACAGCCTCGATACTGCTTGTGTAGATGACCTTCGAAACACCGGAAAGCCTGCTCGCCTCAAGTACGTTCCTCGTACCCTCAACATTGATCGCCCGGTACTCTTCGTCGGGGGTCTCCAGGTTCACTCGCGAGAGGGCGCCGAGGTGATAGACGATGTCCATACCCTCCACCGCCTTTCTTACCGAATCCACATCCCTTAGGTCTCCGAAGACAACCTCGACGGGCAGCTCCTTCAGATGAGGCACATCGTTTCCCACCTTAACAAAACAACGGACATCCTCGCCGTCGTTAACGAGAGAATCAACAAGGTGACCCCCGATAAAACCCGCCGCGCCTGTAACCAGAACTTTCATGTCACCATCTGATTTTAAGCTCACGTCTCATATTACGAAAGCCCCGGATAATCACTTCACCCGGGAAAAGCGTCTAAGGTGATCCCTCCTTCCGGGAGTCAGAGTCACCCGTGCTTTCCTCCCCCGAGCTGTGAAACTCGACGAGCTCCATAACTATCATGGGGGGACGGTCACCCTCTATGCCGGAGTACTTCACCCAGGAATGGGGCGGCTCTACAGTGAACCACATATAGATATAGGGACAGAACATCCTGCCCAGGAACGTGAGCACGCCGAGGTCGGGGAGGAGGCGAATCTTGTGGCAGGTGAATGTGCCGGCTGGCGTTGTCACCTCCTCGATGCCCTCGTACGTTACATAGAGAGAATAGGTGCTCTGCTTCTCGGTCAGGACGGTAACCTCGAGTTCTCCGCCCGGCTTGAAGGGGAAACCACGAAGATACGTTACGAGCTCCTTGGCGTCGCACATTCCTGGAACCAGCTCGAAGTCCCTTACTTCCGTCACACCTGTCGACGGGAAGAAGTTCGTGGTTTTAACTAACCCGTTTTCGTGGTCGTAGACCTTCTCCAGTTTCCGGATTACATTCTCATCATCGCCACTGACGGTGAAGCTGGAGCGAAGCATCTTGATGCGGCCGTCCTCGAGAAGGAAGTCGCCCTCGGTCACGCGGCGCTGTTTCTTGTTATCCCGGCTGAGGATGCCCTCCGCCTCGTCCCTGCTGTGATACCGTGCAGGCGGTCCGGCCTCTACCCGCTCGGTGGTCCATCCAGCGCTCCAGCGGACCGCGTCCTCCCCCTCCAGCCTGGCCCGGTACTTACCATCTTCCCGCGGTGCCAGCTCCACCTTCCCGTAGTTCTCCCCGCCGAAGGCTGGGAGAAAGAAGAGGAGAACAAGGATAATAGGAAGGGCGTGTCTCATAAGGTGAAGAGTGTAGCACCGGCACCAATGCGTATCAATTGCGCTTCCGGTTCAATTATCTCCCGGGAGCTCCATCTCCTTCAGAACGGCGGTGACGGTCGGGCGGAATATGTACGCGACGGGGACGCGGCCCGTCACCATGAGGGGGATCTTCGTTTCCTTCTCGATATATACCTGGAGGGTCCCGCCCACGCCGAAGAGACCCCTGAACTCGGCGGCCTTGTCCGGCCGCGAGCTGTAATCAGGCCTGATATCTATTCTGAGTACGTCGAAGGTGCCGAGGCCCTTCAGACGCATCTCCCGCTCCCCGATCACCTCAACGTCGACGCGCCACGGCCAGTCCTTCTCGATAAACCAGAAAGAACCCTTATCTCCAACCTTGGTGCCGATCGAACGCGCGGAATAAAGGGAGTTTAAGACGTCGTTCGTCCCCTCGGGTACTTTCGTTTCGTTCCGCGTGTACCACGGAGCGGCCTCCATCTCCTTCTCCGTATGGTAGGGCCCCCTGCGCTTCCTGTACGCCACCATGCCCTTCCGGCGGTCGAAGAGCAGCGCTCGCTCCCTCACCTCCGTCCCGGTCTGCCTGTCCCCGTAGGCGAGGCTGAGGCCTGTCGCCCTGTCGACGTAGGAGGTAAGGCTGATGTCGAGCGTGTAAAATGGGCAGCTCCCATAGCCCCTCGCGCTGATGCGATAGACATCCCGACCCTCCCAAGTGCCCTCGGAGACCTCCATCCAAACGTCCCCCACGGGTATGAAGCCGAAGATATACCCCTTGTAGTGCAGCTTCTCGCCGGGAACGAGGCGCTGCGCGACGCTTCCCCCGTCAGGGCCTCGTCCATTCTCCCCGTCAACTCCGGGACAGAGAAGAAATGCGATGAAACCGATTAATACTCCAAGAAGGAGTCCTTTATATATGTCGCAGTCACGTTTCATGCCTGATTAGGGTTTGGGTGAAAACCCTCCCCCGTCAATGCTTGCGCCCCTCCCCCACAAACAAGAGCGGAAAGACGATGTCGCTTATGCAGCACGGTATCCATACGGCAATGAAAAGGAAAAAGAAGATAGCCAGCCAGGAAAGAAAGCCCAGGACGGCCCCCCCGGCCATCAGGATGTGGAACAACGACGCCCACGTACTCAGCAGAACGTGCCCGCTGTGCGGGAACTTTGTCTGCGGCCAGAAATACGCTATCGCGACCCCCATAACAGCCAGGGGATTGATCAGCCACCATTTTTCAATAAACCCTATATGAATATGCCTGTGCGGCATCTTGAGGAGGGTCTCCCCCAGGTATGGAATCAGCGAGTCGCTCAACGTGGCTATGCCCACGGAGCCGACGTAACCAATGGCCAGCAGGACCCAGATGTTGCATCTCTTTTTCTCAACCGGGCATTTATGGAGCTCGTACATGGAAGCGGTTACGAGCGCGCTCAATACGACATGGAGGGGATGTAAGACGTAAAAAATATTATAAGATACATTCGCGGGCAGCCCCCGGCAGAACATCATGATGATTATTCCCGAAGCCGCGCCCAGTAACGTAAAAGGGGCATGACGCTTTAATTCCTTTATAATCTGTCCGAGCATTTTTTAATCCGTGCGTTTCAACCGTTTTTTTGCCGCCAAAGCAACCTTCAACAAACCCGCGGACCCTTTTCCCTGCAAGGGCCGCATATCCCCGTGAACTTTACCTGCACGTCCTCTACTGACAGATTACACTCCCTGATCTCCTTATAAGGAAAAGCTACCCTGGTGCTCTCCAGACACATAACTTTTTTGCACTCGGAACATACAAAATGAGGATGCAGGACATGCTCTATATCGGGACACTTGCACATCTCATAGTGCCACGTTCCGTTATCACCTTCTATCCTGTGCACAATTCCCCTGTCGAGGAACATGCGAAGCGTCCTGTAAGCCGTAACGCGGTCGAGCTCTCCTTCAGGAAAAAGACCGACGATCTGCCCGACTGATAAAGGTCTATTCGCCCCCTTCAATTTCGCCAGTATCCGCAAGCGGTTATTGGTAATTGAAAGACCGTTTCTTATAAGTATCTGGCGACGATTATTCATTAACCATACGATATAGCACAAACGCAACTTAGTTGCAAATATTTCCAGCTTGATTTCTCCCGAAGCGGTGCTACATTAATAAGGAAAGATAACACAAACAGCGAGGATAAATGATGGCGGATATAACGCGTTTCGGCATATCTATCGAGAAGAACCTCCTGGAGAAGTTCGACAGGCTCATCGGGAAGAAGGGCTACACCAACCGCTCAGAAGCCATCCGTGACCAGATACGCGAGGCCCTTGTACGAAAGAGCTGGTTGGAGGGGAAGGAGGGCGTCGGCACGATAACGATGGTGTACAACCACCACCAGAGGGAGCTTACGGAAAAGCTCACGGACATCCAGCACCACTACTACAGGGACGTCCTATCGACACAGCACGTCCACCTCGACCACGACAACTGCCTCGAGGTTGTCATTGTAAAAGGAAGGCCGTCCAGGATAGAGGAGCTGGCCAACAGGCTCAGGGCGTGCAGGGGCGTAAAGCACTGCAGCCTCTCGATTACGTCCTCCGGAAAAGGCATGTAAAAATAAAAAGGCGCGGGCTGCTTTGCAAAAAGCAGCCCGCGCCTTTTTATGATGACGGCGACAGGACGTCCTCGATGTACTTACGCATAGCGGGAAGCTTACTCCGCACGTACGCCTCTATGAACTGCCTGTCCGTAATGGGGTTCTCGCCGAAGAGACAGGCTGATTGCATAGGGGGGACGGGGAAGGAACCTCCCTCGGCGAAGTCCGCGGGGTCTGGGCCGTCCGTGCCGTAGAGGGGGTGGAGATACGAGATGCTGTGCTGACGGGCGAACTCGTCGGCACGCTCCATGTACTCGGGCGTCTGCTCCGGGTAGTAGTCCTGCTCCTTCTTAAACCCGTCCGCGATCTCGGTTATGCCGTTCCTCTTGCAGTAGAGTATCGCCTCGGCCAGCATCACCAGTTTGCACCCGCAGCATACGAGATACCCGTAGTGCTTCATGTCCTCCTCGAGAGGCCGTATGGCGAGCTCCTTGAAGAATGTTTTGCAGTCGAGGACCTTGTGCTCGCAGCGGCCCGGGAACTGCTTCTCGAGGCTTTTCCCCTTATATTTGGAGAGGCTCAGCCACCTCTGCGCACCGTTGTCGAACGTTACGAGGTAGGCGAAATATCCCTGCTTAATATAGTGAACGGTGACAGCCGTGCTGTCCTGGCCACCCGAAAAGAGAATAACGATCTTCTTCTCTGCCATATCACCCATTCCTGTTCCTCGCGCCGACACAAGTTCAGCGACGGAAGAAGGCGGCTATTTCACGGACGCTGCGGCCATTCTCTCCCGGGCCAGCAGCGCGCCCTCGAGGATCGCCTCGTAGCCCGTGCACCTGCACAGGTGCAGGGAGAGGGCATCGACAACCTCCTCCTCCGAGGCGTCGGGCTTCTTGTTGAAGAGGGCGTAGAGCTCCATGACGATGCCGGGAATGCAGTAGCCGCACTGAACCGCGCCGGAGTCGATCAGGGCCTGCTGTATGGGGTGAAGGGTCATCCCGTCCGCCATACCCTCGATGGTCAGCACTTCCTTCCCGTCGATTTTCTTGGCGGGATACACGCAGCTTTTTTTTGCTTCCCCGTCTATGACGACAACGCAGGCGCCGCAGGAGGCGTCGTCGCACCCCCGTTTCGTGCCGGTAAGGCTCAACGTCTCCCGCAACACGTCTATAAGCCGCTCCCATCCCTCGAGCTCCACGGTCCTTTCATAACCGTTGACTGTAAAGGTGACTCTCTGTGACATAAATTAGCTCACTTTCTGCCTGCCAACAGGCAGGCGTTCGCAAATTTATTTCTAATGCTTTTTAAGATAAGCTGTTGAGGTATTTTTAAAATATTCATGAAGAATCCGGGCTTAGTGGCTCAATCCTTTTTTTCTGCCAGCGCTTTTTTCATCTTATCTTCCGTGATCGGTATGTCGTAGAAATCGATTCCGGTGGCGTCGTATATCGCGTTTAAAATGGAGGGGGCGACGCCTATGACCGGGTGCTCCCCTATCCCCCGCGCGCCGAACGGACCGATCTCTCCGGGTGTCTCGACGAACTCGATCGTCTGTTTTCCCGGCGCCTCCTTGATCGTGGGGAAGCCGTACTTGGAGAAATGCGGGTTGACCGCCTTTCCGTCCTCCTTGAACTTCAGCTCCTCGTACAGTGTTGCGCCGATAGCCATCATAACGCCCCCGGCGACCTGTCCCCTTATCTGCTTCGGGTTTATGACCCTTCCCACGTCAAAGCAGGAGACAAAGTGGTCGATGAATATTTTTCCCGTTTCCTTCTCGATTCTTATCTCGCACGCCTGGGCGCCAAAGGTATAGGTGACGCCCATGGTCCCCATGCCCTTTTTATCGGGGTTGGAGTAACGGGGCAGGCGCGCGTCGGCGGTCGTCTGAACGACCTCGCCGATAGTCACGCCGTCATCATACGTGTAACCCCGGGCAACATCCGGGACGGAGACCCTGACGCTCGGGTCAGACCGTAGGAAGATATAGTCCCCGCCGTACTCGAGCATGTCAACATCGACCCGCAGGGCCTGGGAGGCTATACCCTTTAGCTTATCGATGGCTTTTTCAGCGGCGCGTATGACCGCTCTCCCGCCCTGTATCGTGAACATCGAGCCGATGGTCTGCCACTCCCACGGCGAGAACTGCGTGTCTATCTCTGTGTAAACACTGATCCTTTCCGGGGCGATTTTAAGGACCTCGGCGGCCACCTGGCTCACGACCGTCCTGAGCCCCTGGCCCACCTCGGCGCCGCCCATGTTTATCGTTACGCTGCCGTCCACGTTGAACTTGAGATAGCAGCCCTTGGAAGAGAAAGGCGCCCCCTTCGGCGACTTCATCAGTGCGGCGAAGCCCCGGCCGTAGTAATATTTATCGTCCTCATTAACCGCCTTTGGTTTCGAGAAGACTATCTCCCTCACGATGCCGGCGCACTTCTTGACGTCGCCGTTGGTCTTCCAGAGCTTCTCGCCCAGGGAGGTGAATTTACCCGGCCCCAGGTAATTCTTCTCCCTCAGCTCGAAGGGATCCATCTCCAGCTTCCGCGCCAACAGGTCCATCATCCGCTCCGTCGCGAACTGCGATTCCTGGTGGCCGTACCCCCTGTAGGCACCGACGGGCGGCGTGTTCGTATAGACCGAAATACCCTCCAGATAGCAGTTGGGGAACTCGTAGGCACCCGTGGAGTTGTGGGTCGAGGCTATCAGGACGTGTATCCCCGTGTCCACGGCGGCGCCGGTGGAGTGAAGGAGTGTCGTCTTCATGGCGGTCAGCGTGCCGTCTTTCTTCGCGCCGATCTTCATTATCGTCCTGATGCCGTGGCCTATGAGGGTGCTGAGCAGGTCTTCCTTCCTTGTGGCAACCCACTTGACGGGATGGCCCGGGACAAAACTGGCGACGTACGCGACGGTCTGCTCGATGGTAACGTCGGACTTGTAGCCGAAGCAGCCCCCCACCTCGGGGATGTGGACACGGACCTTCGAAATCGGCAAGCCGTATACACGGGCGAGGTCCTCCCTCACGATGAAGGGGCAAATCGACGAGGACCACGTCTCGATCGACCCGTCCTCGTGAAACCAGGCTACGGAACCATGGGGCTCTAACGCCGCGCAGGATCCGAAGGGATAGTTAAACTCCCCCTCAAGGATGACGTCGGCCTCACCGAACCCCTTCTCCACGTCCCCCTTCTCCAGGACGTAGCGGTTGGCAATGTTGGTGCCCGCGACAGGCTCCAGGCCGGGGAGATGGTCGAACTCGCCGCTCTCCTCGTGTATGAGGGCCGCGCCCTCCTTCAGGGCGTCACGGGCGTCAACATAGACGGGGAGCGGCTCGTACTCCGCCTTGATCTTCTTCACCGCCTGCCTGGCCTGGTGAAGGGTCTCGGCGACCACCGCCGCGACAGGCTCACCTATGTAGCGGACCTTATTGATGGCCAGGGGAATCCTGTCCATAATATTGTCACCGTAGCGGAAGCTGATGTCCTTTCCCGTGACGACTTTTCGTACGCCGGGCATCGTCTCCGCCCCGGACGTGTCTATTGAGAGTATCTTCGCGTGGGCGTACTCCGGCCTCAGAAAGGCCGCGTGCAGCATGCCGGGAATCCTGATATCGTCCAGGAACCGCACTTTCCCCGTCGCCTTGTTGACGGCGTCTGGCCTGGGGATGCTTTTTCCGACGTACTTGAATTTCATTTGTAAATCCTAACTCCTGTTTATAGCTTTAAGTAAAGAAGCCCGCCCGCAGGGCAGGACTTCTCAAGGTGAGGGGCTTGCGTTTATTACCTTCAGTATATTAAAGGATAATCATTTTTCAGCACGATTCCAAGAAAAAATTGCCGGGAAGGCTGTACGCGCTGTAAAAACTATTCAGAAATGCCACCCATCTTACAGGTCCACTACATTGTCATAGTTTGTTATAGATGTAATCCGGCACAATTCGAAGCGCCCATCCAACAATTCTCCATCTTCTTGTGATGTAGGCATATTTTCTCTTTTTATCAATTGCTTTGAAAATTTGTCGAGCTGCTTTTTGTGGAGATGCAACCCAGAAAAAGAATTTGCTGTTTCTTTCTCTTATCATAGCCGTTTCCACGTAACCTGGCTTTATGTCTGTTACTGTTATCGGCAGCCCTAATTTCGCAATTTGCCATCGCAGACCCTGTAAATAATTTGAGACAAAAGCTTTTGAAGCGCTGTATGCGGGAGAAACTCTACTGCCCCTTAGAGCAATAATTGAAGAAATACCGACTAAATGACCGGCGCCTTTTTGCCTGAAATGATGGAAGGCCGTGTTTGCCATCGCTGCAAAACCGGAGATATTTATATCAATTGTCTCTTTATCCACGGACCAATGCAGATCAGGATTCGGCGTTCCTATGCCGGCATTAATGACAATGAGATCAACACCTCCCATCTCTGAAATGAGTTCATTGAGCAAGCTCCTGGCATCGGAAGAAGCAATGTCGATCTGTTTGATAAAAGATATATTCTCAATCTCTTTGCTAACTTCTTCAAGAAGGTGAATTCTTCTTCCCACAAGTCCAACGATATAATTCTGCCGGGAGAGAATTTTTGCCAGTTCCCGCCCTATTCCTGAAGATGAACCGATTACAATTGCTTTTTTCATGAACCATCTATAACGGCCACGGGGATTCTTGCCTTACAGTTGACGAATGGGTAAAGGCCCGCTATTTTCTTAACAATTTCAACCCTCTTTTTATATATGTAAATGCTTCCGGTAAATTCCTTATGCCCCCCAGTGTTTTTACAATATATACGGGGTTAAAATAAAGAGATCTTAAGAATTTTTTTCTAAATATTTGAAGATCTTCCCTGCTCAAATATTGCGTCCCAATCAATGGCATTGAAAAATAGTTATATCCGACTTCCGGCCCGCTTAACAGATTCAGCGAAACTGCCATCTTATATAGTTCAGTCCCCGGATATGGTACGGCGATATGGACTTCGGGGAAATCGCATTTAAGGGCCTTTGCAAGTTTCATGGTTTCCTTGATGTGCCTTTCGTTCTCCCACGGGAAACCGATCATAAAGAAGCCATAGACTTTAATGCCTGTCTTCCTGATCAGGCGAACCGCCCTGATTGAGTCATCCCTGGAAATTCCTTTCCTGCTCTTCTCCAGGGTCTCCTCGCTTCCCGATTCTATTCCCAGGGCAATGAGCCAGCAGCCGGCCTTCTTCATCCAGAAGAGCTTTTCCTCATCCAGCGTATCCGGCCTGCTATTTGCGACCCATCGGATAGGGAGCCCGCTTTGGAGGATAGCCCTGCATAGATCAATCACGAAGCTCTTGTTTAGAGTAAATGTATCCGCGCGGAAAAAGAAATTTGATATGCCGTATTTTTCGACGCATTCCTTTATCTCTGCAATTACATTTTTCACGCTTCTCTGTCTTAACCTTTTACCTGATATCATCGGTGTCAGGCAATAAATACACCTGGCAGGGCAGCCACGCGAAACCTGAATTGTTGCAAGGCTCTCTCCACCCGGCAGCGTATAGAGATGGTTGTCCATAAGATCCCTGGCCGGGAAGGGGAGGCTATCCAGATTTTCAATGAAATGGGCCGGAGGAGAGTGAAAGAAATTTGCATCGTTCCTCCAGATTATGCCCTTCAAACCATCCAATGGTCCCCCATGCTTGATCGCGGAAACCAGCTCTCCGATAACAAACTCGGTTTCTCCGCGCAGAGCAAAATCCATTGCTTCATATTCATCCGACTTAAACGTATCGGGTGGATAAACCATGAAAGGAGCTCCCTTAGCAATGCAGATTATGGAGGACCTTATTTTCTTGATGATTTTAAAAGCCTCCATATCCTCTCTGACCGTGCCCACGGTGGAACTCATAACGACTAGATCCGGCCGGAAATCTATGATATCCGCGACAAGTTTTCTGAAGTCCTCTCCTCTTGCAGGGTAGTCCCTTATAACAGTTTCGACGCCTATTAACCTAAGTATAGAGGCCATATAGCCGAGGTCATTCGGAGGGCGCAGGGTCACGGTAGCACTCCCCTCAATATCCGCCTGGCACCGTTCTTCCCCGCGTTGAAAGAGGCTTCCCGGTGGATTGAATAATAGTGCCTTCATAATTGCTTCAGTCGGGATTCGTATCAATATGCCCTTATTTCCTTTGATTTTATTTTTAAGTAGTAACACGAATATAAATATCGTAACATCATTTTGTATCATGTCAATAAAACATGCCGCTGGTGAGGGGCCGGCCTTGGATGAGACGTTGCCGCTCGGACAGGATTTTTACCGTTGGAGTACTGCTCCAGGGCCAAGGAAATCGCCGAAGAGATGGCGTGGAAGTGGCACAATGAAGGCAGGATTGCTGCCACAGTGATCCGTCCCAGTTGGCTGTATGGGCCACGAGATCGGTTAAGTATAGGACGGCTTGGGGCTGCGATTGCTGATGGAAAAGCTGTGCTGATAGGGGACGTTGAAAACAGAATCAATAGCCAGGAGAAATAACAGGTGGTTTCTGTAAGACTATGGATACGAAAAAAGCAATACTTGAATTATTGCTGCATCTACTTATCTCTTCGGGCACTTTTCATTTGATCATAAGCCTGGTACGAACTTCTGACGAAAATACCGGATTTTACGCTCTTGAATCCAAGGCCTAAAGCTTGCTCGCGATATTTCTGAAATTCTCCCGGAGGATGGGGAGAGACTAATGACAAATTCTTAACGGTAGGAGGAAGATAGTGACCTATGGTCAGCATGCTACACCCGGTAGACCTTATATCTCGCATCAATTGATAAATCTCATCATCGGTTTCACCCAGTCCCACCATAAAACCTGATTTCACCAAGGTCTCTGGCGACCAACCGCTTGCCGCTCTCAGGATCCCTAAGCTCCGCTCATAATTACTCCCGGGTCTAACTAACGGATAAAGCCTTTCCACTGTTTCGATATTATGAGCAAGAACATCCGGCTTGCCGGCGATGACTCTTTTGAGAGCCGCCCGTCTTCCCCTGAAATCGGGTACTAAAACCTCTATCTTGGCCTCCTGTAGATTCTCTCTCAAAGTTGTTATACAAGCAGCGAAATGGGCCGCCCCGCCATCGTCCAGATCGTCTCTGGTGACCGAGGTCACCACTATATATCTAAGTTTTAAGCGGCAGGCGGCTGCAGCCACTTTTTCCGGTTCAAGGTGGTCCAGAAGCAATGGCTTTCCTGAGGCTACCCCGCAAAAGCCGCAGTTGCGGGTGCACACAGTCCCCATAATCATAAAAGTGAGCTCGCCCTGCTCGAAACACTCCGAGATATTCGGGCAACGGGCTGATTCGCAGACTGTATTTACCCCTAAGGATCTCAGCAACTTTTTCAACTCGTAGGTTGGTCCTCCTAATCTTACCTTCTTAAGGAGATATGGAGGTAACCTCCTTGATGTGCAAACGGTATTTTGAACCACACCCGATTTCTGCATTTTATATTGCCATCCAATTGCCAGCGGGATAAGATACAAAAAACATTTTTTCAAAATTCCGCCTTTTATATCACAAAAAGATCGTTCTCAATAAAAGTTTTTCAGAAGGAGGTATTTCAATGGACCCCAAAACATTGCGTTTTACAGGTGAACACGAGTGGATTGAAGCTGGCAAAACGGGGGCTAAAGTGGGGCTTTCTGATTATGCTCAGGAAGAGCTCAGTGACATTGTTTATGTAGAGTTCCCTCCGATAGGGAAAAAAGTGGCAAAAGGGGAGACACTAGTCATCCTGGAATCGGTTAAGGCCACTTCAGAAGTTTATGCCCCTGTAAACGGGGAGGTCACAAATGTCAATAATGACCTTGAACAGAATCCCCAGAAGATCAATGACGATCCTTATGGGGAAGGCTGGCTTGTAGAGATGGAGATTTCAGACCCTGCTCAACTTTCCGAGCTCATGGATGATCATGCCTACCAGGATTATTTAAAACAGGAAGAACTGAATTAAATATGAGATACATTCCAAATACCGAAGAGCAAAAGAAAGAGATGCTAAAAGAGATAGGAGTCTCTTCTTTTGAGGATTTAATTCAGTGCATTCCCTCTCAGCTTCGCTTAAACCGGAAATTACATTTGCCGGAGCCCCTTGCGGAAAATGAATTAAAGGAGATGATTTACCGCATTGCCGGGGAAAATATGGATTTCTCACTGAGCAAAGCACTGGTGGGAGCGGGTGCCTATCAGCATCATGTCCCCGAGGCTGAAAAAGCGCTTTTACAAAGGGAAGAATTTTATACCGCTTATACTCCATATCAACCCGAACTCAGCCAGGGCACTCTGCAATCAATGTTCGAGCTGCAAACGTATCTCGCCCGCCTGACAAAGATGGATGTTGTAATACCTTCTATGTACGATGGCGCTTCGGCGACCGGGGAGGCGGCTTTAATGTCTTTGCGCCTAACCCATAGAAATAAGATCATGATATCTTCATCGCTTCATCCTCACTACAGGGACACGGTTAGAACTTATACCGCCCCCCATGAGACGGAAATATTAGATCTGCCCCATGACAATGGACTGGTCGACCTGCACAAACTTAAAGCAGCAATAGATGAGGAAGTGGCTGCGGTGATTGTTCAAAACCCTAATTTTTTCGGAGGCATTGAGAAGGTAGCGGACATTTCTGAGCTGGTTCACTCCGCAGGAGCTTTATTAATCCACGTGATTGCAGAAAGTATGTCTCTAGGAGTCCTCCAGGCTCCCGGGGAGCTGGGAGCAGACATTGTCCCCGGCGAGGCTCAATCACTGGGCCTGGATTTGAATTTTGGTGGCCCTTACAACGGCTACCTCGCCGCCCGGAAACAGTTACTGAGACAACTTCCCGGAAGGATTGCAGGCGAGACAGTAGATAAAGAAGGCCAGCGGGTCTTTGTAATGACCTTGAGGACCCGGGAGCAGGATATCAGGAGAGAGAAAGCCACCTCAAATATCTGTACCAATCACGGCTTGAACATCGTCGCTTCCAACATCTACCTTTCTCTTCTGGGGACCGAAGGTTTCCACAAGGTTTCTCTGCTGAATACCAAAGCCGCCCATTACCTGGAAAATTTGCTGATTCAATCCGGAAATTTTGAAACAGTTTTCCAATACCCTTTCTATAATGAATTCTTGTTGAGAAGTAAAATGAACATATCCGATGTTAAGGAAATGTTAATCGAAAATGGTTTTATCCCGCCCCTTGAAATAAGCAGGTTTTATCGAGATAAAATTTATGAAAACGTTTTACTTTTCGCGGTAACAGAAATATTTAGTCGAGAAGATCTGGATAAAATCGCGGATCTTCTTTCAGTGGGATGTTAAATAAAAATGAAATTGATCTTTGAAAAAAGCGTCAAGGGAAGAGATGGATATTCCTTGCCGGCTGATCTATTTGAGGATGTCAGTATTGCCGATTGTATTCCCGATTATGCGCTTGGGGCTAAAAAAACCCTCAGTGAAGTTTCCGAAGTCGATGTGGTTCGCCACTTCACCAAACTCTCCAAGCTTAACTATGGTATCGATGACGGCCTCTACCCATTGGGCTCATGCACCATGAAATATAACCCCAAGATTAATGAGAAACTGTCAGTGCTCGACAACTTTGTAAATGCTCACCCTTTTTCTCCTGAAGATACAGTGCAAGGTTGCTTAAAAATAATGTACGAGTTAGACAAGCTGCTCTGTGAAATAACCGGGATGGATCGATATAGCCTGGTTCCGGCGGCCGGAGCCCATGGTGAATTAGCGGGTGTCTTTATTATCAGGAAATATTTCACTGACCGGGGCGAGGGAAGGCATAAAATGCTCGTTCCGGATTCAGCCCATGGGACCAATCCTGCCTCTTGCGCCATGGCCGGTTTTAAATCAGTCGAGTTAAAATCAAATGAAAAGGGCACAGTCAATAAAGAAGAGTTAAAAAGGTTAATGGATGAAGATACTGCCGGTTTAATGCTGACCAATCCCAATACCGTTGGGTTATTTGATGATGAAATCCAGGCGATTGAACAAATCGTACATCAAAAGGGTGGATTACTTTATTATGACGGGGCAAATCTCAATGCATCCTTTGGCATTCTCCGCCCGGGGGATACCGGCTTTGATATAACTCACATTAATTTACACAAAACTTTCTCCACTCCCCACGGAGGGGGAGGACCCGGAGCCGGGCCGGTAGGAGTAAAGAAGTTTCTGGCTTCCTATCTTCCCTCCCCTCTAGTCACCTTCGATGGTAAAAAGTACAGATTAACCGGGGATGGGGAGAAAAATATCGGCAGGCTGAGGGCATTCTGGTGTAATTTCCCGGTCATGCTTAAAGCTTATGCCTGGATTCTTTCTCTTGGAGAAAAGGGGCTTCGCAACGTTTCTGAAACAAGCATAATTAATGCCAATTACGTATTTGCGAAACTGAAGAATTATTATCGCCCGGCCTATGACCGCTTCTGTGCCCATGAATGTGTGATTACTGCCCGGGATTATAAACAATACGGAATAAAAACGCTGGATGTCGCCAAGCGACTGATGGATTACGGTTTTTATCCACCCACCATTTATTTCCCGCACTTTAAACCCCATGCGAAAGAAACAATGATGATAGAGCCATGTGAATCTGAGAGCAAAGAAACAATCGATCAATTCATCACTGCTATGATTAAAATCTCCCACGAGGCCAAAACCAACCCGGAATTGTTGAAAAATGCCCCGCATAAGACTCCTATCAGAAGGACGGATGAAGTTCTCGCTGCCCGCAGACCGGTATTACATTACGACGATGAATTGAAACTTAAATAGGAGTTGAATATGGAAGAGCTGCTCAAAACCCCTCTCCATCAGGAACACATAGAGTTAAAGGCCAGGATGAGCCCCTTTGCCGGTTTCGATATGCCGGTGTTATACACCAGCATCATTGAAGAGCATCTTGCCGTAAGAGAGAAAGCAGGGATCTTCGATATCAGCCACATGGGGGAGATTGAAATCCGGGGAAGAGACGCGCTTTCCTTTACCGACTACCTGGTTACGAATTCGTTAATGAAAATGAAAGATGGAGATGTAAAATATTCTCCTTTGTGCTATCCGGATGGAGGCCAGCTGGATGATCTTTTTATTTATAAAATAAAAGATGATTTCGTACTGCTGGTGGTGAATGCCTCGCCTGATTATTCCTTAAAAGATTTCGAGTGGATTTGCCGGCACCAAGGAGAGTTCGAGGTGGAAATTACAAATAAAAGTGCGGATTATGGAGACTTGGCCGTACAGGGACCCAATTCAGAAGAGTTGATGGGACCTTTGGTAAAATTAGAAGAAGATGTTCCTCTTCAACAATTGAGACGCTTCAAATCCAAATATGGAGAATTATTAGGAAAAAAAATTCTCATCTCCCGAACCGGATATACAGGAGAGGATGGCTTCGAGATCTATTCTGAAGCCCAAGACACCGTAGATATCTGGAACGGTATCTTAGAAGCAGGTAAAAAGTTCGGCATAATGCCGTGTGGACTGGGGGCAAGGGATACAACCCGATTTGAAGTCGGCTATTGGCTTTATGGCAATGAGATTGATGAGACAGTAAACCCATTGGAGTCCGGCCAGGGCTGGACGGTAAAATTCGACAAGGACAAATTCATCGGGAAGGAGGCTCTCCTCAAAGTAAAGGAGAAGGGAATCAGCAGAAATCTGGTAGGACTCTATGTGCCCAGGGGAAGGATTCCAAGGCACAACATGGAGGTAAGGAACAAAGGGGGAAATATTGGATACATCACTTCAGGTAATTACTGCCCTTCTTTAAAAAAGGTATATGCAATGGCTCTCCTCGACCTGCCATATACAGAGAAAGGAAGCAAAGTTAATGTGGTAATAGGAAATAAAGAAGTTGAAGCAGAAGTGGTGGATTTGCCCTTTCTTAAACCAGTTAATAAAAGATGAATTGATGCACAATATAAACTACGCACATCAGCATATACTGGACGAGCATGATTTTTTAGGCTGCTGCCTGAACTGCCGGCGGAGTCTCATGATTATAAAACCCCACGTGCTTGGCTTTTATAAAAGCATTAAAAAACATACGGCAGAAACCCGCACGGCACTACCCCCATCGGAACTCTACCGGCTATACCAGGTTCTGGATGACGTGGCCCACCTCGAGGTCGGGGACCGGCTCGGAGAGATGATCCTCACCGACCCGGAGATCAGTCGCGCCCTACCAGCCATACGTTCCTACTATGCCGCTTTTTTCAAGATCCACGAGACTTATCTTGCGCGGGAAATTCTCAAGGCCGCCTCCCCCTGGAACGTACTCGAATCGTCCCCCCTTTACTCCAGGTACAAGGCTCTTGTTGAAAATCAGGTAAAAGCGGTGCATATGGACCATAACGCAGTGATGGCTTTTATAGGCTGCGGGCCGGTGCCCCTCTCCCTGATCCTGCTTAACCGCTTTTACGGCGTTCGATCTATCGGCCTGGACACCGATGCGGAGGCGGTCAACCTGGCCGGGAGGTGCGTGGAGCATCTGGGGCTGGAAGATGGTATTTCTATCGTGCAGGGAGATGAATCCCGTTTATGGGAGCTCCAGGCGAATGCAATTCTCGTGGCGGCACTGGCAGAACCCAAGTCCCGCATTTTCGCGGACCTTCTCGCGATTGAGAAAAAGAAGGGCCCTGTACCTGTTATTTATCGCACCTATACGGGCATGCGCGCGGTGCTGTACCGGCCGGTTCAGCCCGCGGACATCAAAGGCTTCAAAATAGTCGGGCAAATCGAACCAACGGGCCGCGTCAACAACACGCTGGTTTTACTGGAGCCGGAATGAGAAGTTATAGCCCGGAATGGATCAGGGAGGAAATTTCTGAAATATATTCTATCATCCGGCGCCTGACGGATGACGAGATCCTTCACGGTGCTTCCTCTCGCTTACAGCGACCCTTCGACCGCCTTGACCGTTTAGCCGCCCTCCAGGTCGAGGAGGAGGTTGTAGAGGAGATTATTCGCGACCTTTCGTTTGAGCCGGTACTGGAGGCGATAGCCCGCCTGAGAAGGCTGTACGGGTTGAGAATGGAGCTGGAGCAGGCCCGGTTGATTATCGCGGGGCCCGATCCCCGGGACGTGCTAAAAGGTTTTGTATTCTATCCCAATTATCAGCAGTTGGCACAGACGGAATACGAAGGGGCGGGCCTCCATTCGGGCGACAAGGTGGCGTTTCTGGGAAGCGGCCCACTGCCGTTGAGCCTTATAGTTCTCTGTACGCAGTATGGAATAGAGGGAATAGGCATCGAGAAGACGCCGGAATATGTCGATATTTCACGAAAGATCCTGGAGCGCCTCCAACTCTCCGAGCTCATTCGTATTACCGGGGGAAACCATTTTTCTTTGCCTCTGGAGGAAAATTGTCCGCTTATCATGGCAGCGGCAGCGGCCCGGCCAAAGAGAGAAATCTTCAGCCATTTCGCGAAGGTCCTAAAGCCGGGAGTCAAAATCTCCTACAGGATCTACAAAAAAGGGTTGAGGCGGCTACTGGACGCCGGGTCATCTTTCGATCTGCCGGCAGGATTCCAGGAATACCTTCGCGTCCACCCGAAACCACCCGTTAACAATACGGTAGTCTTCCTGAACAAAATCACCTGAAGTTCCCGCCAGGCCTGCTCTATCTCTCCGGATTTTTGGATCTTGGTTTTGGAGGAGATATCATCAGGTAGGCGTGGAATTTATCGAGGAAACCCAGGTATTCTTTTCTGTTAAGCGATCTCCGTGGCTTGTTGAACCCTATTATATGTATGCAGTCGGGCTCCAATCTTTCCAAGAGGCCGGGAGTAAAGACGACTTCTATCCCATCGACCTCCGGTTTGACAACAAGCTCCGCGGTTTCATCATCACCTATTCGCACACCATGGACCGCGGTTATATGCCGTGCCATATATATGTAGGCCGGGCCCTTCTTTGCTTTCTCCTGGTTAACCGGCTTCTCACACCCTCCTGCCGCTAATATGAGGAGCGTTATCCAGACAGATAAATGAAATCTTTCCATACTGAAAACCCCTTATAGATACACATTCCAAGACAGAGGACGGCGGCAGCGGCAAAAGGAAGCCATCCGGGCAACCTCCTCATGAGCTTACCGGCGGGAACAGCGCCGAGCAAAAGCGCTATCCCCAGAGTGACCGACACGACGCCCAGCCAGACCACGACAAAGGATGGCCATAAAGTGGATTGGGTCTTCATGAGCGCGGGGCTTATAAGGGCGAGTCCCACAACGCTGCCGCAGGGAATAAATCCGAGACCGAGACCCATAATAAGCGGCCTTTCTTCAAACAGATTGTGAATGGAGCCGTGCGCGCCGCCGGCCGCACTCTCCTTCCGGGCCTCGACCACTGCTTTGACCAGGAAGTAAATCCCCGCAAAAAATAGGATGGGCAGATAAAGGTTCCCGGCCCAGAAAGCATACTCCTGCAGGAATGATTCGATATGCCTCGTCAATATTATCCCGGCCACCACGGCAGCGCCCATCAGGAAACCGTGAGACAGGCCGTACCCGCAGGCCACCCGCAGGAGGGATTTCAACGATATTCCCGACAGCCAGGCTGCGACAATCAGTGTCTTCGAATGGCCGGGCATCAAAACGTGCCAGCAGGAAAACAGGAATAGAGTAAAAAGTTCGGTCATTTGCACCTTCTCAGGAACCTGGTTTGATACTTTAGCACAAAATTGCTTGAAATTTCGCTAGTACCTTTTGTATAAATTAATTCGCGAAGCGAATTAATTTATTATTTGGAGCCACAATATTGAGCAGGTATCAGAGCACAAAAAAGGGAAGGCGCGCCAGGGCGGATGCCGAAGCCATACTTCCGGACGGGACCATTCTCAAGGCACGATTCTGGCTTGAGAGGAATGGGGAGACATTTCTCGCCGCTGGGAGAGTTGCGCTCCTCGAAGCCATAGAGCGGTGCGGGTCCCTCTCCGGAGCCGCGCGGGAGATGGGAATCTCGTACAGGCACGCCTGGCTCATGGCAGATGCCATAAACCGCTTTGGACCTAAAAAGCTATTCGAAACTTCACCGGCCGGATCCCACCTAACAGAAGACGGAAAAAAGTGGGTAAAGATGTTTCACGACTTAAATAAAAAGTTCAAAAAAACCTTGTCAAAGGAATCGCTGATCTGATATTATTTTTTAACATGGTTATATACGAGTGTATATAACTTCAGATTGCTATGAGCCGATTTTCATATCACAAAATTTCAGGGAGTGAAAGGTGAAGCGGTTAAAAAAGATTTTTTGGCTTTCGGGCACAATTATTACACTGATTTTTTGCGGCCCGGTCTTTTCGGTCAACGGGGCGGATAAAGCAAAATATGATGCCGTTTACGGGAAGGGAGAGTCAGAAATCACAATCGCCACAGGCAGTCCGGGAGCACTGGGACTGCTGAAGGCACTGGCAGAGCCTTTTTGCGAGGAGAACGATTGCAGTATTAACTGGGTAAAAAAAGGTAGCGGCGCCTCCCTTGATTTCATGAAATCCGGGAAATGCGACCTTGTAATGGTGCATGCTCCGGAGGCTGAAGAGAAAGCTATTGATGAAGGCCGGGCAGCCCATCGCACTCTTTTAGGATCCAACGAGTTTTATATTGTAGGCCCGAAAGACGATCCGGCAAAGATCAAGGATGCAACGACTGCCAAAGAAGCTTACGCAAAAATAGCAAAGACGAAGGCGAAATTCTTCTCCCGTGGCGATAACTCAGGGACCTATAAGAAGGAGATGAAGATATGGGGATTCGCCGGAATCAAGCCTTCGGGAAACTGGTACATCAGCACGAATGATTTCATGACCCCTACCCTATTGAGAGCTGACAGGGAAAATGGCTATTTCATGACCGATAGCAGCACTTACATCGCCCAAAAGGCCCACTTGAAAAACATTGTGCCCATATTTAAAGGCGACCCTGTACTGGTCAATATCTACCACTCTTTGATCCCCAAACCCGAGAAGTACACTCGGAGAAATGAAGAGCCGGCAAAAAGGTTCATTGATTTTGTTTCATCTCCACGGGGCCAGAAAATCATCGAGGAATTCGGATTAAAGAAGTATGGACAGTCCCTATACAACAACGCAGAAACAACCCGTCAGCGGAGCGCGGAGAAAAAATCGGAAACAAGAGAAAAACCTCTCGGGATGGCCGTAGAGTTTGTTGACCATGCTGCCTGCGCGCACATCGCAAGAAGCAAAGGCTGGTTCGAGGAGGAAGGCATAAAGTTAAAGTTCTATGATTCGTATATCACCGGCATGGCCCTGGCATCCGCCCTTTCCCGGGGAGATATAGATGTTGCCTACATTTGCCTGATCCCGTCCATCAACGCATTTGCGAATGCTAGAGTTCCGCTGCGAGTTATCTCCGGCACGCACAAGTACGGGTACGGCTTATTGGTTGACCCCGAGAAGGTGCCGGCAGTTAAGGACCTGGCAAGGCCCGACATTCGCCTGGGTTGTTCGCGGGAGGGAAGCCCTCTCGACGTTCTTCTGCACAAAATGATCAAGCAGTATGACCTCGACGAGGAAAAAATTCTCAAGAAGGTGCGGCGCATGCCGCCGCCGAAGGTGCTCCTTGCCCTGAAGATGGGCCAACTGGACGCCGGTTTTTGCTGCGAGCAATATCCCACCATGGGCGAAAAGATGGGTTTCAATGTGCTCCTGACCGCCCGGGACCTCTGGCCGAATATGCAGGGAAGCGTCGTCATCGCGCGGGAAGAACTCATCAGGGAGCATCCGGAAATCATCGCCAAGATCGTCAAAATCACCCAGCGGGCGACACAATACATCCATGATCATCCCGAAGAGGCAGCGAGGATTGTCGCCAACGAGCTCCGGGCGGCCGGGAAAAAGATCCTTCCGCTTCGTGTGGGCAAAATCGCCGGCGAACTCGATATCACGCCGGATGTCATCCGGAAGTCTTTAATGACCCGGATGATTTGTGCCACCGACATTGACCCGAAACAGGTGCAACTGACCATAGATTACATGGCCAAACTCGGATACATAAAAAAACGATTTGATGCTGAGGATATCCTTGATTTGAGGTTTCTTACCCCATGAAGAAGTCCGAAATTGCTGAGATGGGCCATGGGGGCTTATGCAACCACTGCCAGGTATGCAGCTATCCTTTATGTGGATTCGGGAAAAGCTGGTTGCACTTATCCCGGCTTCGCCGGGGACTTTTGCCACTAAGACACCAAGGCACAAAGAATAATTATTATTAGCTTTTCTTCGTGCCTTTGTGGCTAGTTTAAATAACAAATTCCTATACAATCAAGTTAAAGGAGTGAAAAAATACGTTATATTCAAACTGAGATGGGGTTTGCTCCCCATTGCCGTGTTTCTTCTTGCCTGGGAGTTGGTAGCTCGTTTGGATCTTGCCCCGGGGCATTTCTTCTTCCCCCCTTTTTCCACAGTCGTACAAGAATTTTATCATCTTACTCTCAACGGAATCCTGCTTGATAATTTTACAAGCAGCCTGGTCAGAGTATTAATCGGTTTTTCCGCAGGATCTATAGCTGGAATTACAACCGGTATATTGATGGGCTACCAGGAGAAGTTACACAAAGCTTTTCATCCCATTGTGAGCCTCCTCTACCCGATACCCGCACTGGGCTGGTTGCCTATTCTAATGCTCTGGATCGGGATAAATGAAATGCTGCCCATTGCTATTATCTTTATCTGCTCCTTCTTTCCCATTCTCTACAACACGGTCACCGGCATTAAGGGCGTGGATCAAAATGTCATTCGGGTAGCCCAGACCCTGGGAGCTTCCAGGGTGAAAGTGTTAAAGACAATCGTTTTGCCCCTGGCATTGCCAAACATATTTACCGGCCTGCGATTGGAAGCAGGCATGGCCTGGAGAGTAATCATAGCTGCCGAGATGGTGGCCATTCCCACCGGTATAGGAGCGCTGCTCATGAGAGCGGAAAGCCTCCTTAGAATAGATATAATTATAGTCTGTCTTATGGTCCTGGCGATCATGTGCTTCACCTTTGAGAAGTTTTTTCTATATCTGGAGAAGAAGGTGACCGGCAAATGGAGATAATATGCCGTCAATTGAGCTAAAGAATGTTAGTAATTTCATTTGCCGCGATCTGAACCTCAGTGTTGAGGATAAAGAACTTCTGGTGCTCTTAGGGCCAGTCGGGGCCGGTAAGACAACTATTCTTAACATAATCACGGGATTGATCAGCTACGAAGGGTCCATCCTCTTTGGCGGAGAACCCATCGATGGTCTTCCGCCCAATCAGAGAGGGGTCGGCTACCTCTTTCAGGATTTGAACCTTTTTCCTCACATGGACGTTGCGGCTAACATCGCTTACGGGTTGAGGGTTCAGGGAAGATCCAAGACACAGGTGGGCCGGAGAATAAGGGAATTGCTCACCATGTTCAGGATAGAAGGAATCGCTCATCGCTACCCTAAAAATTTGAGCGGCGGCGAGAAGAAAAGGGTCGCGCTCGCCCGCGCCCTTGCCCCCGGCCCTGAAATACTGCTCCTGGACGAACCTCTCGACGGTCTCGATCTCAAAACCAGAAAGTACCTGAGGATGGAATTTCGCCGAATCCAGAGGAGGATGGGCATCACCACGATTTACGTTACCCATGACCAGATAGAAGCCGAGGAGATGGCCGACAGAATTGCAGTGATTCACAACGGCTGCCTCCAGCAGGTGGGAACTCCCGAGGATGTCTTTTTTCACCCTCGAACCGAGGAGGTTTCAGATTTCATAGGTCAACCGAATATCCTGGATTGCGAGAGCTCCAGGATACTGGGGGGAGGGTTGGTCGAGGTGAAATGCGGGGGAGTTCCCATTGTGGTCCCCCACCACGGTGATTCAGTTAGAAAGATCGCCATATTCCCGAAAGATATCTATGTCTCCGTGGAGGACCCTCCAGGCCCCGATATAAATAGATTCAAGGGAATGATCACAGAAATAATTCCCGCCGGCCCGCTCACCAAGCTCCGAATAAGAGTGGGAAGAAATGAAATGATCTCGGAGTTGAGAAACGATGTATTTGAAACCCTGGATTTGGATCAGGGCACCAAAGTTTTCCTTATATTGAAGCTGAGGTGGATCAGGGTATTATGATACCTCCTCAATCCGCTTCGGCGCGATAGCAAGCTTTTTTGCGCAGGCCCATCCAGAAGGGATATAGCACCTCCTGCTTCGGCTTTTTAAGGCATCACTCTCCATTTCAGGTTTCCTGTAAAAGTTCGCAAATTCAGGAGGAGAGAAAAATAATTTTAAAAAAGCTTGACTTCAATGCGGCAATTGTTAAACTTGGCTAACAATTAGAGTAGAGCCTCACTTTTAGGCATCCTGAATTAAGGAGTGGGAAGGCAGCCAGCCGGCAAGCTTGAAACTGCCTTCCCGGGATCGGAAAGAAAGAAAACTTTCTTTCCGTCCATCTCTGTTTATAACAAAAAAGAGAGAGATAAACAAGAGCAGGCTTCAAGAGTTAAGAAAGGTGGTGAATACGATGGTATTGGCAAAAGCAGATGGTATCGGGTGCGTGTGGAGATGCGAATGCGGCGCGATAAAGGTTCAATGCAATTTCGTGACGCTTCACCTCGATGAGGAATTCTTTTTAAAATTCGCAAGCATGGTTGATGAAGCCTCTTCCAACATCACAGAGGAACTATTTAACCGGTTACTGCCCTGGGATACGAATCCCGAAGGAACTAACCGATAAAAGGAGGAGTAACTATGGCAAAGGTAATTCTTATTTATGGCAGTACGATGGGAAACACGGAGGCCCTTTCAGAGCCCGTGGCGAGAGGTCTGTCGTCTGATGGCGCCGAGGTGATAGTGAAACGGGTCGAGGAGGCTTCCGTCGACGAAATGCAGGATTTTGACGGGATCGTTCTAGGCTGCTCCACATGGGGCGACGGTGAGTTTCAGGACGACTTCATCCAGTTCGCCGAGGCTATGAAAAGTGCCGATCTCACCGGCAAGAAAGCGGCGGTCTTCGGCCCAGGTGAAAGCGAATATCCGCAGTTCTGCAAGGCTGTGGACCTTCTTGAGGAACAGCTTAAAGCCTGCGGGGCGGAAATTGCCCTTGAATCGATGAAAATTGACGGAGATGTTGAACCCCACTTCAAAGAGGCTGAAAACTGGGGATCAAAGGTTGCCGAATCCCTGTGATATAAAATTTCTCAAAGGAAAATTTAAAATTTGTATAAAAAGGTATTTACATCAAGTCTCATTTTTCATATCATTTAAGATAGTTAGGCATGTTTATATCAGTTAGATACCGACTTATATGAAGAAAACAAGTAAATTAAGCTCGAGTATGGAAGATTACCTGGAGGCCATTGCCGTCCTCAAGCAAAAGAACAAGGTCGCAAGGGTCAGGGACATCAGCAACCTGCTCAATGTGGAAACACCTAGTGTCACCTCCGCCCTGGGAAAGCTCTCAAGAGAAGGACTCGTGATCCATGAGCGGTACGGCTACGTGGACCTCACGGACAAGGGGCAAGAGCTGGCGGAGAACGTGCAAAAACGCCACGAAATCCTGCTCAAGTTCCTGACCGGGATTTTAAACATAGATCAGGCAACGGCAGCAGAAGACGCCTGCAAGATGGAACATGCAATCAGTCCCGAGACATTCAAGAGAATCACGAAGTTCATGGATTTTGTAGATACCTGCCCCCTGGACGACGGCCCGGATTGGCTGAAGGGCTTCGATCACTACTTTAAGACAGGGCACCGGCCAACATGCAAGATAAGACAGTCGAAAGAAAAGAGTTAAACTATAGAATGATTTATTTTTTTGCAATAAAAGGTAGACCTAGCTAACAGAGGTTAATATCACGAACAATCTTAGTACAGCCGAGAGCATGCTTCACTCTCTCCATGATAACGGGATACGGCTAACGCGTACGCGGGCACTGATAATTAAGGCGCTCTGCAAATACAACGGGCATTTTACCGCCGATGAGCTCTACCTGCGGCTTTCGAAATCGCCGTATCCCGTCAGCCGTGCGACAGTGTACCGCAATCTCAGGTTAATGGCCAAACAGGGGTTCATAAGCGTAATAAGCGTAGGGAAAGATTTGAAGAGACGGTTCTCAAAGAAAACCGGTGCTCACAGTTACCTTGTCTGCCGGATGTGCGGGGAAGCTAAAGAGGTACATTTAGACACAGAAATATATAAAAAGGAATTACAGGAAATGACCGATTATGAACTACTCCCTTCTCAGGTATCAATCGTGGGACTTTGTCCAAAATGCAGTAAGGCAATTACAGACGCCAAGGGGAATAAATAAGGAGGAAAACAATGAGCGGGATTAAGGCTTTGCGCGAGCTGAATGTGAAAGAGAAAGGCAGGGTAGTGGAAATCAGGGGAAGCGGCTCAATCCGACGCCGGCTTATGGACATGGGCGTCGTAAAGGGTTCGGAGGTGGAAGTTGTGCGGGTTGCGCCTCTCGGCGATCCCATCGACGTGAAGATAAAGGGGTATCACCTTTCATTACGGAAAGCTGATGGCGCCGATATATATGTAGAGGTTGGAGAATGATGCGAGAGCCTGTTCCACTGACTATGGTCCCGCCTGACATAGACATCGTCCTGGTCGCGATAAACGCCGGCCGCGGACTTAGAAGGAGGCTGAACGACATGGGCCTGAACGAAGGCGTAAGGTTCAGGGTTGTCCAGTCCCAGATGGCAGGGCCGTGTATCGTGGCAGTAGACAGTATGAGGTTCATGCTGGGGCACGGCATGGCCCGAAAAATCCTTGTGAGGGAAGCATAAACCATGAAGAAACTGACAATAGCATTAGCAGGAAACCCGAACTGCGGTAAGTCCACGGTATTCAACGCCTTAACCGGCGCGCGCCAGCACGTGGGCAACTACCCCGGCGTAACAGTCGAGAAGAAAGAAGGAACCTTAAAATACAAGGGATACGAGATTAACGTCGTCGACCTTCCCGGGACATATTCGTTGACCGCCTATTCAATAGACGAGCTTGTGGCCCGCGACTACGTGCTGGACGAGAAGCCGGACGTGATCATCGATATCGTCGACGCTTCAAACCTGGAGAGAAACCTCTACCTGACGACCCAGTTCATCGAGCTCGGCGTTCCCCTGGTTATAGCGCTCAATATGTCGGACCTGGCTAAAAAGCAGGGCCTTAAGATCGACGATAAGCGCCTCTCGGAACTGCTTGGAAGATATTTCATCCCCACCGTGGCCAATAAAAAGGAAGGGATCGACGAGCTCCTGGACACGGCCGTGAAGGTTGCCGAGGAAAAGAACACGCTAAGAAAAACCACCATAAGCTATGGGAAAGAAGTGAATGAAGAGCTTGGGAAGATAGAGGAGATCATTAAGGGGGATGGTGACCTTCCCCTCAAATACTCCTCAAGATGGCTCGCCGTGAAGCTCCTGGAAGAAGACAAAGAAGTCATTAAAGACATCATGCCCTCATCTTCCTCCTCGTCGATCCTCGGCCAGGCAGAGAAGAGCAGGCATCATCTCAATAAGATATTCGGCGACGATGCAGAGGCTATCATAGCCGACAGGCGTTACGGTTTCATCAGCGGAGCCTGCTCCGAGGCCGTGAAGAGGACCTACGAGATCCGCCACACGATATCCGACAGGATAGACCAGATTCTGATCAACAGAATCCTCGGTCTGCCGATCTTCCTGGTTTTGATGTACTTCGTCTTCAAGTGGACGTTCGTTCTCAGCGAGCCCTTAATGGGTTACATCGAGGCAGTACAGGGATGGCTGGGCGGCGCGGCCGGAGGGATGCTCCCCGGGGGGAGCGCCATTCAGGGACTTGTCGTAGACGGCATCATCGGGGGGGTAGGGAGCGTTCTCATCTTTGTCCCTATCATCTTTCTGCTCTTTCTGGCGATTGCCATACTTGAGGACTCCGGCTACATGGCCCGCGCGGCCTTCATAATGGACAAGATCATGCACAAGATCGGACTGCACGGGCGGTCATTCATCCCGATGCTCATCGGTTTCGGCTGCAACGTGCCCGCCGTGATGGCCACGCGAACGATAGACGACAGAAAAGACAGGATCACGACGATCCTGGTGAACCCGCTTATGAGCTGCGGCGCGAGGATGCCGGTCTATGCGCTTCTGATCGGCGCTTTCTTCCCTGCGGCAATGGCCGGCCGTGTCCTTTTCAGCTTATATATTCTCGGCATGGTACTGGCGGTCATCATGGCAAAGATATTCCGCAGGTTCCTGTTGAGGGGCCCCGCCTCACCATTCGTTATGGAGCTCCCACCGTACAGGATCCCCACGATCAGGGGGGTCATTATCCACATGTGGCAGAGGGGCGCCCTTTACCTTAAAAAGGCGGGAACCATCATATTCGCAGGCTGCGTCCTGATATGGTTCCTTAGCAGCTTCCCATGGGAGCCCCAATACTCCAGGGACTATGACGGGATGATAGCACAGGTTGAGCAAAAGCTTGCCTCAATGAAGGATGTCGAGCTTCCAGAGCAGGGGGAGGAAGAAGAGGCGGACTACCTCGCGGGCCTTACACCCCATCAGAAAATCAAAATGGAGCTCCAGTCGGGAATAGAAAACATCGAGAACAAGATGGGGATGGAAAAGCTCGAGAAAAGCTATGCGGGGAGGATAGGCCACGCGATTGCGCCCGTCTTTGCTCCCTGCGGCTTCAATGACTGGAGAACGTCCGTGGGACTCATCGGAGGCTTCATCGCGAAGGAGATAGCGATAATGCAATTTATCATCATAGCGGCCGCCGTTACAGGGAGCGTTATCCTTCTGGTAAGGCAATTCATGAAGGGATACAGAGGTGAAGGAGGTTGCGACAGTTGCTCCGGGAATACACAGTGCTCCTCAAACTGTCGGGGAAAGATCCGCTAACAGAGATCTTATAATGGACGTTTTTTACCATCACATCTACGAGTACAACAAGGGCTTGAGGAATCTCGTTCTCCACACAGCCTCCTCTTCAAATCGACGCGAGATTGAAGATAGGCTTAAAAAGGAGGGCATTCCCTACCTGGTGTGGGAGAACGGCAACAGCAAGATCAACGTCTTTTTCGGCAGTTGCGTCTGCGTAGAGATAGTGAATAACTTCGGTGTCCGTTCCCTTTCAGACCTGAGCAATGAGCAGGACTTCATGCTCGGCTATGACCGTTTAAAGCAGTGCGAGCGCTATATAATCAGGAGAGGACGTAAAACTGATGTGGAGGAACTGATTGGATAAAGGCCTGTACGAAGAAAAGGCCTCCTCCCGGAGGAGGAGGCCTTTTCCCTGCAATATGCGCGGCCCCGATCTCGTCTACGCGCGGGCGATAGCATCCACAGGGCAAACAGGGATGCACTTAGGGCCATCCGGCAGGTCTGCGCAATCGTTGCACGCAGCGGGGTCGATCGTGTAGATCGGCTCTCCCTTGCTGATCGCGTTGACCGGGCACACAGGCACACACGCATCACAGGCCGTGCATTTTTCATCAATCTTATGAGCCATGTTTCACCTCCCTTCCTTGTGAGATTTTTCTATTCCAATCTTTGATTACTAAAATACCTGTGCCAGACATTTACTACAAGTCGATCAAGGGAAAAAGCCAACTTTATACAGTGTATAAACTTGGAAATTTAAAGCTTTACGATTTCCGAGGCATGAATCATGAGTGAAAAGGATAAGACAACAGAAGAAGCATTGCAAAAATTTACAACCTGCTTGCATAACAAGGGACTGAATCTTACTCAGGCCAGGCAAATAGTATTCGATGAAGTCTTCAGCATTCACCGGCATTTTGACGCTTATGAACTAGTCGAAAAGCTACATGACGGAGCTAACAGGGTTGCGAGAGGGACGATTTACAGGACGTTGGACTTACTCGAAAAAATCAATTTGATACGAAAGACATACGAGGGAGAACGCCGTCTCCATTACGAGCACGTGTACGGCCACAGCCATCACGATCATCTCCTCTGCGAATCCTGTGGAAAAATTATCGAGTTCTTCGAACAGGACATATCCGATTCCATGAAGAGAGTCTGCAAAAGAAATAAATTCAAAGAGAGAACCCATACCTTACAGGTTGTTGGTATCTGCAAGGAATGCAGAAAAAAGAAGGGAGGCAGGGAACGAAAATAGATACTGAAAAAAGATGGAATTTTACGCTTGACATGAAATAACACACTTATAATAATCGTGCTACTATTGGAAAGGAGGCTGCTTTGAAGAAAAGTACTATCTTTATATCCCTGACGCTGGCATTCGCTCTCTGCGTGCCTGTCCCCGCACAGGAAAACGAAGAAACGGGCTCATCCATGAAAGACCAGATGGTGCATCCGGATGAAGCCAAGAAGAAAAAAATCATTCTTCCGGATGATCATGCCGGGCCCCTCCCCATGAGGGTGATCGAGCCCGTCGAAGAGGCCGACTACTGGGCGTACTATATCCCGGGCCTGAAAAAAGGAGACGGCTACTTGAACAAGGTCTCAGACGTCGTCCCCTTCGAGTTCGGGGGGAGGCTGGACATCCTGAGCGACTGGATCAACGAGGGGGCAAATGCCGGTCCCCACCACCTGAACCTCCAGCAGACGTACTGGGCCAGCTACGGCGGCTTCACTTTCGAGTTCTTCCAGGCGGACTACTTCAACAGGCCCCATAAATGGGAATGGGATGACGAGGAGCAAGAATGGGTCCGCAGCGAAGACCGGAGAAAGCACCACACCACGCTCGAGCGCGACTTCGTCTTCTCCTACGAGTTCACCATTCTGGACAGGCTGATCTTTGTGCCGAACTGGAAGATCATCAACCTGCCCGGCTACAAGGACACGCAGGAGTTCGGCTGCGCCATGGAGCTGGACATACCACTCCATCCCGCCGTGGACTGGAACTGGGACTACAAGGAGGACCCCCATCACGACGGCATGTGGTTCGAGTTCTCCCTCTCCCAGCCAATCGACATCTCGCCGGGTGGAAAGAGGCTCTGCACCTTCACACCCATGATCTCCACAGGTTTAAACGCGAATAAATACATTGACGACACTATCATGACGCATATCAACTACGGCCTCGAGTGGGAGGTCCCGCTAGGCGAGCACCTGAGCGTCTTCGCATACCTGAACTACCTCCAGGGACTTAATGCCAGGCATGGGTACACCGACCAGTACCCCTGGGGAGGCATGGGCGTTCAGATGAAGTTCTAATTATTTCTTCGAAATAATCAGTGATTAAAGGAGAAGAAAGATGAGGAAATCAACATTGATAATGGCCGCTATTTTGTTAGCGGTTTCGTTAAACAATACGGTGTTTGCGGGCCTTGATAAGGTTGAGGAGAAGGCAAACAGAGGAGCGACAAACATGGTGGCTTTCTGGCTGGAGGTTCCATACCAGCTCGTGGAGGCTTTCAAGAAGAACCCCGCCACCGGTCTTCCCGTCGGCCTGGGTTTGGGCGTCGTCATGATACCTGCAAGATTGGGATCCGGCGTGATAGACCTCGTAACCTGCCCGGCACCCTTGCCCGGAGTGGGCTATGGACCCATGTTCGAGCCGGCAATCAACCCATGGATCGAATAGTAATAAAAGAACGAATGATCAATGACCAATAACCGATGTTCATTTAAGAAGAATTTTAAAAAGCAACCACGGATTAGGCGGATTATACGGATTTAAAGCAGGGCATCAGAAAGCAGACTCAGTTGTTAATCCGTCAAATCAGTACAATCCGTGGTTTAAATTTAAATTCGTGGACGAAAAAAACATGACCAAGGGAGGAAAAAGATGAAGGTAATTATTTCAATCATGTTGATAGCGCTAGGTATTGTCCTACTGGTAGGCCCTGCCACTGCAAGCTATGAGAAGGCGGAGACGAAGTTCAACAGGGGGCTGGCCAACATGATCGTGTTCTGGATCGAGATCCCCTACCAGATCTTCGAAGGGATGAAGGAGAACCCCCTGACGGGCCTTCCCGTGGGCCTCGGGAAATCGATTTACATGATGCCCGCCCGCGCAGGCTCCGGCGTCGTGGACTTAGCCACGTTTCCCGTGCCCTTCCCTGTCGAGGACCACGGGTCGCTCATCCAGCCTCCGTACAACCCGTGGGTAACAAACGAATAGAACAAAAATACTATTAAAAAAGGAGGTAAAAATGATGGGAAGACATGATCTGAAACGGTATCTCTTCTGGAGCCTTGCCTGTTTGGGCCTGGCAGTATTCGTGAACGCGGCTCACGCCCACTTCAACACGTTCTCGCCCGACAACAAGAACGGCTACGCGAAGAGGGGGAAGGAGATCACCTGGACCTACTACTGGGGCCACCCCTACGAGGGGATCGTCTTCGACGCGGAGAAGCCTGACTTCTTCGTCATGACGCCGGAGGGGAAGAAGGAAGAGGTGAAGATCAAAGAAGTCGCGATGAAAGACCCGGAGACGGGAAAGGAGAGAAAGGCGTACGAGGTGAAGTACACTCCAACGTCCCTGGGAGACTCCTGGCTGTGCCTCGAGACCCCTCCCCTCTTTGTCGAGGAAGAGGGCCTCTTCTGGAAGGACTACGTGAAGCAGTGCATTCACGTGATGTCAGAGGAAGGATGGGACAGGCCGGCAGGGCTGGAGATAGAGATCGTGCCCCTGACCAGGCCCTACGGCCTAGAGGAAGGGTTCGTCTTCAAGGGGCAGGCCTTTTACAATGGCAAACCCCTGGCTAACGCCCACGTGGAGATAGAAAAGCTTTGCGGCTTCCACGTGAAAGGGGAAAATCTCCCAACCGACCAGTACGGCAACGAAAACGTGCCCATGATCACGCGCTCAGCGAAGACAGACTCCAACGGGTACGTGGTCTACACGCTGGACGAGCCCGGCTGGTGGATGGTCTCCGTATCGCACGAAGGCGGAACGATGAAGCACGGGGATAAGGAATACCCGCTCGAGAAGAGAGGCGGCATCTGGATTTACGTGGGACCCAGATTCGTCCAGAAGTAACCTCAACCATTTATTCCCTCTCCCCTTCCCAGGGGGAGAGGGAATAAATGCAAGTAGCACATATTTATCTAGAGTGTTACTATAACTCAAGAATGTGTTTGATCTTGTGGGGGCCTTTAAACAATTCCATAGCTTTTGTAGCGTACCTTATGTCAATTGATTTCTTAATGGTTCACGTCAGTGGATTATCTGGCTCCGACGAAGTCGGAGCAACGGAAGTTAGCGAACGAAGTGAGCTAAGTTCTTGTGAAGGCAGATTAAGAGAGGATTCACAATGCATATATCCGACGGTGTTTTATCGGCCCCTGTATTGATCTTTGGATACGCCGCTACCGCGGGAATCGCCGCAGCGAGCATTAAGAGAATAAGCGCTGAGGACATGCCCAGGATCGCTGTCATGACCTCCGCCTTCTTCGTGGCATCCCTCGTCCACGTCCCCCTGGGCCCGACCAGCGTGCACCTCGTCCTCAGCGGCCTGGTCGGAATAATCCTGGGTCCGGCCGCGTTCGTATCGATACTGGTCGGCCTGATCCTCCAGGCATTCCTGTTTCAACATGGGGGCATCACCACTATCGGCGTTAACGCGCTTATGATGGGCCTGCCCGCCCTTGCCGCGTATCGGCTCTTCGCCTTGCGTCGCATGTTCCGCTTCGAAAAAAGGGACGAGGTCTTCGGTTTTCTTGCGGGTTTCTTGAGCGTCCTGCTCGGCACGCTGATCCTGGCACTCCTCCTGGTAAGTACGGGAAGTGAATTTGCCGGTGTCGCCAAATATGCGGCTCTGGCGCATCTTCCGGTAATGGTGATAGAGGGTTTAATCACCCTCTCCGTCGTGTCTTTTTTTAAAAAAGTAAAACCGGAGCTATTGGAGCCATGCCATGAAAACAGGTAAAATTCTCACGACAATCATGACTTTTGCGATAACCCTTACCCTGTCCAGCGCAGCCTCAGGGCACAGGATGTTGGCGGACTCACTCATTAAGGAAGACGGCACGGTGCTGATTGAAGCCTTCTTCCCGGACGGCGCGCCCGTCAAGGGCGCGAAAGTGGAGATCCTAAAGCCGGACAGTTCCCTTTTCAAAGAAGGTCAAACCGACATGAAGGGCCGGTTTACATTCAGGCCGGAAAGAAAAAGCGGGATATGGAAGGCCGTGGTTACCGGGACACTGGGCCATCGGGCCAAAACGGAATTCGAAATAGCCGGGGGCCAAAAGATGGAAGAGAGAACCACGGGAGCAGAGGAAAGGGAACTCTCGCACCGGGAACCTATTCCATGGTTCAAAGTCATTGCCGGACTCGGATTCATCTTCGGCCTCTCCTCTTTTATCATGGTCCTGAAGCTGAGGACCGACCTGAAACGGAAACAAAGTGCACCTCCCCGAGATAGATAAATATTCTCATATCAGGTCCCCCTTCAGCTCCTGGGACCCGCGGGTGAAAATCGTATCTCTCTCTATCCTGATTGTTTCCGTGGTCCTGACGCCCGGCTTAACGCTTGCCTCCATTGGCCTTGTACTGGCAATCATTCTGTTTCTGATATCACGGATTCCCGTCAGGTTCGCCCTCATCCACTTAAGATGGGTCCTCCTGTTCGCACTCTTCTTTTTTATCGTCATGCCGCTCACCGTTCCCGACCGGATTATCGCGAGAATAAGCTTCATAAGTATTTCACTGGATGGCGTGAGACTTGCCGCCCTCGTGGCGCTGAGGGCGATCAGCGCTGTAATCCTGATATTCCCCATGATCGCTACGTCGAGGTTCGATATAACGATCAAAGCTCTCCAGAAGCTCAAGGTCCCCGATAAGCTCGTCCAGCTGATCATGTTCTCTTACCGGTACATATTCGTCATTATGGGAGAGGTGAGAAGGATGCTCACGGCGGCGCGGATACGGGGTCTCACAGGAGCGCCGATTGCCTCCCGCCTGAGAATAACGGGCAACATCCTGGGGATGCTATTCATCCGCAGCTTCGAGAGGACACAGCGCACATATCAGGCGATGACATCGAGGGGATACGACGGAAGATTGAAAACACTGGGCGAATTCTCGCTCTGCGGCACAGATTTCCTCAAGGCGTCATTGATCATTGGCCTCGCTGTTTTACTCAACATCGCCGGGTGGCTGCTGTGAGAGCGATCGTCAGGATCAAAAACCTGGAGTACAGCTATCCCGACGGGACGAAGGCCCTGCGCGGGATAGACCTGAGTGTCCGCGAGGGAGAGTCGGTCGGCATCGTGGGGCCGAACGGCGCGGGAAAAACGACCCTTCTCCTCCACCTGAACGGGGTTCTGAGGGGGAAGGGGCATATAGAAATTGCCGGTTCCGAAATAACCGATGAAAACCTGCGCGCGATAAGGAGCGATGTGGGCCTAGTCTTCCAGGACCCGGACGACCAGCTTTTCATGCCCACCGTCTTCGACGACGTCGCCTTCGGCCCCATCAACATGGGACTGGAGGAGGCCGAGGTGCGCAGGCGTGTCGGGGAGGCCCTCGAGATCGTCGAGCTGTCGGGAATGGAGGAGAGGGTCACCCACCACCTGAGCTTCGGGGAGAAGAAGCGGGTCGCCATAGCTACCGTCCTGCCGATGGAGCCGGAGATCCTGGCGCTGGACGAACCGTCGAGCAACCTGGACCCACACGCGAGAAGGGAGCTGATGAATTTGCTCAAGAGGCTCCCGGCGACAAAGATAATCGCCGGGCACGACCTTGACTTTATTTTAGAGACCTGCGAGCGCGTAATTCTACTGGAAGGGGGCCGTATCGTAGCCGACGGCCCCGCCGGCGAGATCCTCAGCGACAAAGACCTTCTCGAGTCCCACCGCCTCGAACTTCCCCTTGGGGTCAGGTCTCCACATTTTACATTTAACAAGAAGTTTAAATAGCTTAAAATTAGCAAATGTAAAATGTGGAGACCTGACCCCCTATTTTATTGCTTTGATGTTGAGGAAGAAGCCGAGACGGGGCTTAAGGTAACTTATGAGCGGAGGCGGGATAATGTACCTTCCGAGGCGCGGCAGGATGTGCTCCGGCATGAGAAAGTGCGCCCGGAATTCTATCTCCTCGAACCCCGATAGCATGTCGCGAACCTCGCTTTTCGAATAGACCTTTCCGAGAGGGTTTCCCACGCCATCGAACTCGTTCAGGACCTGCTGCCTTGTCTTCCGCGTGGCCAGGGCTATCAGGGGAACTGCAACCCGGTAATAGGCCGAGTTCCGGTAATAAAACATCAGAATGAGCCTTCCTCCAGGCTTAAGGACCCCGTGGATCTCGTCGATTGCTCGCTGCGTGTCCGGAACGTGATGGAGGACGCCCATGGATGAGACGCAGTCGAAGTAACCGTCGGGAAAGCGGAGTTCCTGTGCGTCCATGACGGCGAGGTTCGCCTTTAGTCCCATGTACTCCAGCCTTTTACCCGTGATACCGACAGCCCTCTCTGTTATATCAATGCCGTATGCATCGGCCCCCTCGAGGGCATAGCGGCTGATCACATAGCCGTTGCCGCACCCCACGTCCAGGACCCTCTTCCCCTTGAAGTCCCTGTACTCGTGGAGCCGGTAGGATTCACCGGGCGGCTCTATCTCCTCCCTCAGCCTGTCGTACTTCTCGAAGAACTCGGCCGTCCCGGGCTCCGCGTCAACCATTGCCGAGCAGAGGGGACTCCTCTCCCAGAACCCCTTTATATCGCGTGTTTCGATCGTGCTCATATTACAACGAGTATATCCTTGCCCATTGTAACATCACCCACTCCTCCCACAAATTCCAATCCAGTGGAAATTTGTGAAATTCGTGGATGATTTTTAAAATATTCCAGACAGGATCAACTGGATATCCCGTTGATCCTGTTATCCTGTCTAATTTCCTGTTATCCTCGGCCATTCGGAAAAGAGCCCTCAATTAAAAATACCTTCAGGAAATCGGCCTTCCCATTTCACTCCCGTTGTGGAATGATGTTTGAATCCGATTTGTAAGCAAATCAGTTATCATGGCCCGAAGCCCTGACGACGGTCTGAAGCCACCACGGCTTCCGTCAATAGATGCCGGATTTTCAAAAAGCCGTGGACTACGAGTCGCAAGGCGGCAAATCGTGTAAAACCGGGCCATCGAGCATGAAAAATTTCATCCGTTTCTTTTTAAAATTACGCCAGCCGGAAGCATCCTTGCTTCTATGCGTCAGTGCCCTCGCAGCCGTAGTAGCATTACAAGCAGGTTGCTCCCGGCGGCCTATCTTCATCGCTCCCCACACAAAGGAAGTTATCCGGCATCTCTCGCCTTTTCAAAGAAATCTGCAGGAGAAGCTGGCAGCGAGCCCGAGCCCCAACCTTGTGAAAAGTCACGACATCGGCGAGCCGACGGACTACCACGCCGACTACGCGTGGCACTCGCTCAGGAAAGAGCGCGTCAACTTCCTGCCTTTCACGGGCTGCCTGGGCATGATAAACCCGAACACGGAGCTGTATTACCTCATCGGCATAGGCGAGGGAGGAGAACGGCCTGCCTACCGACTCAAGGGAAAAACCATTCTCCACGGAATAGACTATCTCTGCGAGGAGGCGAATATCGGGGAGGGCCTCAAGGCGTATGTCACTTTCATGCCTTTCAGCAGCGACACGCTCATGGCCTTCGTGGAGCTGTGCAACTCCGGCGAGAGCACGAGGCACATCCGCGTATCCCAGACCATAGCCAAGGAGGTTTTCACCTACGACCCCCGGCTTAAGAAGATGCCCTGCCGCATGCGGGGGGTCTACGTGGCTACGCGGGGGATGGATAGGGTCGAAGAGCTCGGCGATGGGGCAGCCGTCCAGTTCGAGGAGTGGGAGGGATTCGGCAAAAGAGGCGACGAGGTCCACCTGGGGGAGCTTATCGCATTCGCCGGCGCGGACCGCCGCCCGGACGATACGCGCGTATCCAGGCCCGGCCCCGAAGCCGCGCATATGAACCCCGGCCCCTACGAGCCGTCACGCATGCAGAGCTATGAGAGGGGATACGACACGAGCGTCCCTCCTGGAGGAACAGCGCGCCTGACTACGTTCATTTCCCTGCGGAGGTACAAGAGCGACCACCCCATGCTCTATCCTCGCCTGGTCACACCCTTCCTCCACGGCACCTTCCAGGACGCCCTCGAGTACTGCAGGAATAAGATCGGGGAGGTGCAAAAGGTGAACTGGAGAAAACGGCTCACACGGTGCATAGAGGCATACGATAACTACCCCGACCCCGACCTGCCGATAAAGTCGTGGGAAGCGGACTTCCTCGCCTGCCTGCAGCTCCCCCGGGCCGAGACGTGCAGCCCGCAGCACAAGATGCCTGTCCCCTTCTACAACTTCTGCCGGGCGTTCGGGAACGAGATCAGACACTGGTGGAGCTACGGCGAACACGGCCACGAGTCCCTCTCAACTTTCGTCACGGCCATGACCGACCCCGCCCTCGCCGCGGACCACCTCAGGGGCCACTTCGTCAACCAGGAAGAAGACGGCTCGTTCCCCTACGGCGTGAACATGTTCAGCGAGCCGGGAATACGGACGTTCGCCGTCTCTGCCGCGACATGCCCGTTCATAGCGTGGGAGGCATGGAATACGTATCTCTGGAGCGGCGACAGAAAATTCCTCGAAGAGGCCTACGACCGGTGCTCCCGCAGCTACCGGTACTGGATGAGAACACGCGACAGGACGGGCGAGGGTCTGGTCTGCTGGATCGGCTTCGGCGAGACAGTCCGGGACGACGGCGACCTGGAGACCTGGCGGTACAAGGGCGCACCCATATTCTTCCAGGAGGCTCTCGACCTCAACTGCTACCTTCTGAATATGGAAAATGTTCTCGCAGAGATGGCCGCGGAATCGGGCGACGTGGAGAAGGAAAAGCTCTACAGGGATGCCTGGAAAAAGCGCGCGCGCGCCATGAACGCCTACATGTGGAACAGGAAGGACCACTGCTATTACGGTACCAGCGAGGTCTCCTCCGCCATGGCCCGCGTCAAGGACATCTCCGTCCTCATGCCCCTCTGGTGCGGCGTCGCACCGCTCGATAGGGCTGGGCACGTACGGAAACTACTCCTCGACAAAAAGCATTTCGCCAGCACCTGGCCCATCCCATCCCTCTCCATGGCCGAGCGCTCCTACAACCCGGGGGGCCACTGGCACGGCAGCAGCTGGATAGAGATAAGTGACCTGATTATCCTGGGCTTGAAGGACTACGGATATTATTCGGACGCGGCGAAACTGGCCTACCTGACAACGCGGATGGCCTTCGAGGAACTGGAAAGATGTAGCCACTTTCGCGAGTACTTCAACCCGGAGACTGGTGAGGGGATCGGCCTCTTCGACTATATCTGGGGGTGCATGCCTGCACATCTCATTATCGACGTATTCTACGGACTGAGACCGAACGGAGAGGGCATCGACATCCTGCCGGCGCTGCCCGATGACTGGAAGAGGATAGCTATCAGCAACCTGCACATACGCGACAAGGTTCTCGATCTGGAGATCGTAAGAACAGCCGAGACCACTGAGACAGAGGCTTCGGTCAACGGTGAGAGGTGGAGCGAGATCATCGATGGCCGGGGTATAACCGTACCATGGAGCTACCTCTCCGCCCTGCCCGGCAATAAAGCAACTATCAGGATCGTGCAGCCGCTCGAGATAGAAGATACACCACACCTACCCTCTCCCCTCCCGGAGGACGTCCTGGAGCCGATTGGCCCCCACGAGCGCGTGGAGCCCACAGAGGAGGAGATTGAATTCAACAGCAGGTTTCTCCACTACGTCGTAGAGCCGAAACCCTATAAACCAGCCCCCACACGGAAGCCCCTTCACTTCCCCGACGGATCCTGATACGCAGAGAACCCACGGCAATCGCCACTAAATAGTGCGAGCCCGGCAACCGGAAGGTGAAGGGTACGGGTTACCGTCCTTGAGATAGGAGAGAAAGTTACTGCCAGCCATATGTTCCGAAGGGGCCGTACGTGTGGCCTCCGTCAACACCCCACCCTGCCGGAGCAGATGACCCTATGGGCTGGAAATTGACCTTTATAGAGGATTGCGTGAAAGAGGGGCGCCCGGCATCATCCCATGCCGTGTACCAGAGGTCGGCCAACCTCCCGGCAGCGAGGTTCAGTTGATTCTGCGCACCCTGTCCGACCCTGTCGAAGAGCAACTGGTAATAGGTCTCGTCGAAATTATAATCACCGTTTATGTCCTGCACCTCGGAATCAGCGGCCATGATATCATCGACGAGACACCAGCTCACCGATACGACATCAAAACCGAGCTCGACACGGTCCTCGACACGCGAGGCCGAGCCCGGGTTTGCGGCTATAGACGATATAAACCGGTCAATCATCTCGCTCTCGTATCTCGAATGTATCCCTATATTCCTCGGATCCGCCGACAGCTGTCCGTTGTAATTTTCCGTGCAGTGAAGAGGACAGGTCGCGTCCGCAATATAGTGCCCCAGCTCAGCCGCGCGCTGATACGCCATATACCAATTCCGGGCCCTCATGAGCTCCACGAGGCTCTCGTAATGGTCCCGGATTCCCTCCCATTGCACCACGCCGTTCTCCCTTCCGAATATGCCGATATAGGTATCCAAATCGCGGGGAACGGTGTCGAATGGAGGGGGATATGTCTCTATCAGCAAGTCGATGTCGCACCAGTGGCGGGGGCTTTCATACTCGTCATAGGCCTTCTGCCTGTCCGGGTCCGAGGAATGGTCCCTGAGGAAAGCTCTGTTATCGCCGAAGGCGTTACCCGATCCGTCGGCGATCATCTCCGAAGGCAGGTTATCCACCGCGTACCAGTTGATCAGGTTATGAGCATGGCCACCCCAGGGCAAGGCGCATGGGATAAAATACAGGAATAGGAGTGAAACTACTGCGAAAAAAAACGCCTTCTGTGATACAACGCCTATTTTCATTGCTCTCCTCTCTTAATTATACACTAAACCGGCTTCTTCCGCCATCCGGCCCCGGGCTAGGGCAGTCTCAATATGCCATCGGGACATTGCCGGCCCGCAACTGACCGATTGCGCTTCATCCTGTTTTTCACTTGTATATGCGGCGGCAACGGATAAAATAAGGAGCGTTCTTTTAAAAGCCCCGTTGGCCGCAGGTCAGGTGGGCGCGTAGCTCAGTTGGTAGAGCAACGGCCTTTTAAGCCGTGGGTCGAAGGTTCGAATCCTTCCGCGCTCACCATAACAACAGTTACTGGTTTCTAGTTTCTGGTTTCTGGAAAAAGACAAGAAACAGAAGAGATATATTTTGATGCCGTGGGTCGAAGGTCCGAATCCTTACGAGTCCACCACAATAACAGTTACTGGTTTCTAGTTTCTAGGTACTGGTGAAAGATAATAAAGGCAGTTATTGATAAGAATTAACTAGAAACTAGTAACAAGAAACCAGACACTGCTTTAAGAGTTACTAGTGAAAGAGAAGAAAAAAGAAGAGATATATTTCGATTTTGAGAAGTTGCGGGTGTATCAGATGGCGCTGGAGCTCGCCGACTTCATATTCAACGCGTGCAAGGGGATGGCCACAAGCTACAGAAGCTCCCTGGTCGACCAATTGCACAGGGCCGTAGTTTCAATCGCCAATAATATAGCCGAAGGCTGCGGGAAGGTATCCCATCGGGAGAAGATAAAATATTTCACGTACGCATTGGATTCCGCGAAGGAATGCGTCCCGCCTCTGACAATTGCGTATCGCCAGGGACAGATCAAAGAAGGCGATTATCAGAAAGGGAGGGAATACTGCGACTCTATATGCAAAATGATGGTGAAGCTGATCAAGTCCGTTGAAGAGCGGGAGCTTGCTAAATCCGATTGATTTTTTATCATTGAGAAGAGGGAGGTTTTTCACCAGTAACCAGAAACTAGAAACCAGCAACCGCCGTAGACCCCATCGTCCAGAGGCCTAGGACTTCGGACTTTCGATCCGACAACAGGGGTTCGAATCCCCTTGGGGTCGCCAACAATAAAACCCCCGCTGCAAAGCGGGGGTTTTATTGTTGGGACTTTAAGTCGGTTGAGAACCCCCCTAGGGGTTCGTTTCGCATGTTACCCAGTCTTGGGCTATTGCTTGCGGGCAAGGCTCATTCTCAACCTTTCAGCATCGCTTTGTCCCCCAAGAACACCAAACCGAAGGTTTGGAGTATCCCCTTGGGGTCGCCAATAAAAAGCCCTCCACCGAAGGTGGGGGGCTTTTTATTGGCATCTGCAAGCTTGGTGAGAACCCCTCTGGGGTTCGTTTCGTATATGTCTCAACCACGGACTATCGTTCGCGCATTTAGTTAATCCTTTGAGCCAGTTTTATAAGGAATATACAGATCAATGTTAGCCAGATACCCATAAAGACTCCTAACATAAGCAGTCGTTTGAAATATTCCTGTGGATATTTTGCCATCTGTTCAAATATGAAGCGCTCGTTCACCTGGTCTTTGTAAAGCCCCGGAAATTCCTTCTTCGGTTTATCCCAACCTTCTGAATACAGGGCACTCTTGAAGAATAGTCGCCAGAGATAATGCAGCGGCCACAGAGTCGCACATTCAGAAATGAACTCCGACATCCAATATGAAATCCCAAAAATAAGGAATAGTCCTATCGGAATACAGATAGCGAAAAGCGAAATAGTAAATACTACGTTCATTTTTCTCCTCTAATCTATATGCGTCATCTTCAAGTCTCTCATTTCGCTTCTGAGGCGTTTTCTTTTGCCGTATGGGGATAGATTCTTGCTTTTCCAGATTGTTTTTCGGTTTGCTTTGCAAACACCATTTCGCCCGTATGCCATACCCCCTCGCTCATTTTGTGGAGTAATACTCCGCCATCTCCAAGGTAAACTCTCTTCTACCTTTCCTTTTTCGGGTTGATGCGCGCCTTTTAATCATATGGATAATTTCGCGTCCAAAAATCATGCGCGGGGAATCCTCGAGTGAGTAGAGCGCTCTCCCATTTCTCATCTGACGCTTGACCATCATCGCTTTTTCCAGGATCTTGATATTCCGCGCGATCGTCTTATAAGGAATACGCACGTTCTCGGCAATCTCTTCCAACGTCTGCTCCTTCGCCCGTAACAGGTATTCAAGGATACGAACTCTCCTATCGTTCGCAACACTCTTGAATATCCTCACCAAATAATCCATGTCCAACCCCTAAACGTAGTATAACGATTCTCACTTTCCCGGCGATAAAGCCGGACAGGCCCGCGAAAGTGAGAATCGTCTACTGGACATTTTATGATAGGCGGGAGAGGGTCTCGTCGTACTCCGGGGCCAGTGTGTCCCAGTAGAACCTCTCCACTGCCCGGACGCCGCGAAGGGAATCGCCCTCCCAGAGGTCGCCCTTCTCCGTTCTCTTTGACAGCTCGGCCAGCCTCACGGCCAGCTCCTTCTCGCCGCCATCGTAGAAGAAGGGCCCTTTTTTCCCCTCCTCTTCCCCGCCGAGGACCTCGGGATAGGCGAGCCTCTTCGGCACCAGGGGGTACGCTCCCGCGGCGACGGCCTCGACGACGCTGATGCCGAAGAACTCGTGATCGGCTGCGGAGACAACAACGTCCGCCCCGGCCAGAACCTCCGCGTATTCATCGCGCGTCTCACGGAATCCCCAGTGATCGATTCTCCCGTTAAAGCGCTCCTTCGACCTCTCGAAGACGGGCAGAGTGTTGCGCCCGTTGCCGCCGCCCACCACGCTGAGGCGGAAATCGACGCCTTCCGATTCGAGTATCTCGAGTGCCCTGAAGAAGGTCTCCGGCGCCTTGTCGTACTCCCAGCGCGCGGCCCAGAGAATCCGCAGGGGGCCGCCCCTTCTTTTCCCCCTTTCAGGGAACCTCTCGATGCCCGGGTAACGGACGCGTGACTTGGCGCGGATCCTCTCGACCTCCTCCAGCGGCCTGTGGTCTGGCATCCGGTGCAGGAAGGAGAGCAGCTCCTCCAGAAAGGAATCCCTGTGGAAGGCCGAGTTGAACCAGACCTCGCGTGCAGCCAGGGCCGTCGTCATGTTAGAGAACGCGAAGTGGTAGTCGAACTCGCTGGGATGCTCCACGGGGTAGGTGAGCTGGTTCTCGTGGAAATAGACAACGCCGGGCAAAACACGCACGGGGCCCGGAGCCAGGCCCAGGAACTCGGCAAGGTTCAGCATGTCGGAGCAGAATAGAAGGTCCCAGCCGCCTCCACCGGCGAGGGCTTCGGCCGCCCGGGCGGCGAGGGTGACGGCGGAGTGCCTCATCCGCCACTTCCACTTGTAGGGCGGAAGGGTGAGAAGTGTCCAGGAGTGGCGGCTTCGCCCGATCCATCCGTCGAGGAAGCTCCTGTGGCTTCCGCCATAATACGGTTCGAGGGCCAGAACTCTCATGACATAATTCCGGGATTCTCGGAGAGGTTCTCCGGCTTCCGGCATTTCTCCTTCTCTTCGCCCATCGTCTCACCGCCCAGTAAGTACTATATAACAAAGGACAGAGGGTAACGACAGTTGAAGGTTTCAAGTTAAAGGAGAAGAAATCAAATTGATTGAACCGCAGAGGCGCAGAGAACGCGGAGAACAATGAAAAAGGTCCACGAATTTCACTAATTAACACGAATTAGAGAAACTGCAGAGAAGACAAAGGCAAAGACAATTTAAAGTTGAAGGTTGATGCTACAAAGAAAAATTGAACCGCAGAGGCGCAGAGAACGCAGAGCAGAAGACAGCTATTAACAAAGGTTATGATAGGTTACAAGAGGTTACGAAAGGTTACAAAAGAAGAAACCATGGAACGCCCAGGGGCATGTTATATGGGCGATTGTGGTAGAATAGAATCCAACGGAACGAAATTACTTATAAAGGGAGGGTGAAGATGAAAGTCCCGGCGATAGTATTTGCAGTCATTGCACTCGCGGCGCTCGGTAGTACGGCGACAGCCGACGTCAACACAATTGACGCGAAGAGCATGATCACGGAGGTCACCGTGTATGAGGACAGGGCGCAGGTCACGCGCGCCGCGAAGGCAGGGCTCCAGGCCGGCGAGAACGAGGTTGTTTTCAAGCATCTCCCCGCGTCCGTCATGGAGGATTCCATCCGCGCCTCGGGAAGCGGGACCATGCCCGTTAAAATAACCGGCCTGGAGATAGAGAGAGTCTTCCTCAGAGACACCGCGGAGGAGAAGGTGCGCGGGCTGAAAGAAAGGATACAGAAGCTCAGCGACAGAGACACGGAGCTCTCCTATAATCTCGCGGCCCTCAAGGAACAGCGCGAGTTCGTGACATCCATACGTATGGGGACGACGGACAGGATCTCCAAGGAGCTTCTCGCAGCGAAGCCGCAACCCGAAGAATGGGATAAGGTCTCCGCCTTCATCCGCCGGGGAATGGACGAGAACGCCGGCGAGAGATTGGAAGTCGAAGGGACCCGGAGGGAGAACAAGAAGGAGATCGATGTCCTCAAGAGGGAGCTGGCGCAGCTTTCGGCGGGGGCGAAGGAAGAGAAGACCGTTACAGTGAGCCTTGACGCAGGGCAGGACGGGGCCTTCTCGGTAGACCTTTCCTACACGTGCAGCGGGGCACGATGGGTCCCCATCTACGACGCCCGCGCCGATCAAAAAGGTAAAGACGTTGAGATAACATACAAGGGGGCCGTGATACAGGCCACGGGAGAGGACTGGAGCGACGTCGCACTCTCCCTGTCGACGGCGCGACCCTCGGCGGGCGGCCGGCCGGGGAAGCTGCACCCATGGTACATCTCACTCTACCCTCCCCACCGTGATAAGATGGAGATGGCCAGGGCGGCGGCACCGCCCCCCATGCTCATGGAGGAGATGGTCGAGCAGGAGGGCGGAGACTATGGGTACGGGGACATGATGGACGCGGACGTGATGACGGCGACGGCGGAGAAGCGCGGGCAGGCGGTACTTTTCAAAATAGCGAAGCGGGAATCGGTACCATCCGACGGCAGCCCGCATATAACGACGATAGCCGTCGAGAAGCTCAAGGCGGACTTCTCCTACACGGCCGTCCCCAGGCTCAACGAGCTGGCCTTTCTCAAAGCCCGCGTGACAAACAACACCAGCTACCCCTTCCTCGCCGGGAAGATCAACGTCTTTCTCGGGCCGGACTTCATCGGCCCGTCCGCCATGAAAAACGTGGCCACGGGCGAGGAGTTCGACCTCTACCTCGGCCCGGACGAGGGGATAAAAATTGAGAGAATCCTGGCGGAGAGAAAAACAGACAAGACCTTCGGCATCCGGAAGAAGGGGCGCACGAACCTACGCTACACCATCAAGATCGAAAACCTGCTCGAAGGCCCCGCGAAGATCACCGTGAAGGACCAGATACCCGTCTCACGGTCGCCGGAGATAGCCGTCTCGCTCACGGACGTCAAGCCGGACACGGTCGAAAAGCCCGAGAAGGAGATGCCGGGCCTCCTTGAATGGGAGCTGGATCTCGACCCGAAGGAGAAGGAGACGATAGATTTCTCCGTGTCGGTGGAGTACCCGCTCGGGCAGGAGCCAGTAGGATTATAAGCCGCCGTTAAGAGGATAGTGCGGGGCCTTGCCGGGCGGGAGGCCTAGTAGAGGATGGACCTGTCCTCGCCTCTCTTAATCATGGTCGAGGGATACAGGTCCTTGATGTATCGCAAGAAATACTTGCCGCGGGAACCGGAATCTATCAAGCCAATGTATTCGCGGCGGGGAACACCGGTGTATTGGTAGATCGCGCCATCGATGAACTCCACCTCCAGGACACTCTTCTCCCTGTCGTACCCTATGGAGTCAATAATGCTGGAATCTACCTTGTCCCTTTTCACAAGAAGCAGCCTCCCATCATCTATTATTTACCACATCCACAGATCTTTGTCACCACAATGCCGGTAACAAAACACCCATTAAGAGAAATAAGAGAGACCGTTGTACCCTTGCCCTATTCGGCAGCGTACTTCAGCTCACCGATGCGGCTCCCGGAAGCATGCTTTTTACCGGTGGTGAACCAGCCGCTCCTCCTCGCGCTGAAGTGGGAGTTACAGCCGATTATGACGTGATCGTGAACGGCTATGTCCACGGCCGCGGCGGCCCGCGAGAGGCTCTCCGTTATCGCCCTGTCCTCGGGAGAGGGGCTCGGGTCCCCGCTGGGGTGGTTATGCACGAATATAATCGCGCTGGCGGCGTTTCTGATGGCTCCCTCTATCACCTGCCGGGGATAGACCGCCGCCTGGTCGATCGTCCCCTCGTGGAGAACTTCCGTTCCGACGATGCGGTTCTTGGTGTTGAGATAGACGGCCATGAACTTCTCGATCTTCTCCCCGGAGAGCGCGTGGCGAAAGTAGTCCAGAACGTCCCCCAGAGAGCTGAGGACCTCCTTCCCCTTTATCTTTTCTTTCAGGTACTCGTCCGCGCCCACTTTGAGGAGCTTTATGAGGACGGCCGAGCTCTTGCCTATCCCCTTTATGGACCGGAGGTCCTCCAGCGACGCGTCGAAGACGCCCCTCAATCCGCCGAACCTCTCTATAAGGGCCTTCGCCAGCGGCTTAACGTCCCTCCGGCAAAGAGCATATGTGAGCAGGAGCTCGATGATCTCGTAATCGTGGAAACCGGAAAGCCCGCTCTTCAGGAAACGCTTCCGGAGCCGCTCTCTATGGCCCTTCCTTGTGTCTTTTTTCTTCACGGCGCGCTTAAACTGGAATAAATTACTTTACATTTTAATTATAGCCGCAAGATCACGCGTTTGAAATAAAAAATTTCCCTGACGTGTCACCGGATGCCTTAAAATAGGTAAATATACGGGCTCCGGCACGGCGCCCGCTTAATAGGTGACAATCAATGATATTGAAGCGTTTAAAAATTAAGCCACTCGCGCCGGCGGCGTCCCTCCTGCTGCTCCTCCCATGCCTCCTCTGGTCAAACCGCTGCCTCGCGGACACGGTAATTCTCAAACACGGAGGCAGGTTCTCGGGCAAGGTGACCGATGAATACGACGGCAAGGTCGTCCTTGAAGTCCCTTCCGGCACCATCACGTTCAGGAGCGACGAGATAAGGCAGATCGAGTACGAAGACACCGGCGGCAGCGCTTTAACCGGGAGCGACCCGGCAACCCCTCCCGGGCAGACGGGTGAAACCGGCGGGCAGGCGGCACAGGCAAAAATCGCGCAAGAATACGTTCCCCCTCCTTCCCTGAAAGATCTGGCCAGGATTGCTTTCGAAGAGGGGGCCGCCGGAAAAGATTTCCTGAAGGATTTTCTGGTAGAAGGGGAGGAGCCCGTGCCCGTCCCAGCCTTACTGGCCATACTGGCCGTCCAGATAGGTCTCTACATATTTTTCGCCTACTGCCTGAAAAAGATATGCGAAAAAGCGGGCTCGAAACCAGGAGTTATGATCTGGATTCCGGTCCTGCAGATATTCCCGCTGCTCAGGGCGGCGAACATGTCCTGCTGGATGGTGCTGCTCATGATAATCCCGATTGTTAATATAATCGTATCGGTGGTGATGTGGGTAAACATCTGCAAGGCCAGGGGCAAAAGCCCCTGGCTCGTCATCCTCTTCTTTATTCCCCTGTTAAATGTCGGCATCATTATATACCTGGCTTTTTCCGAGTGAAATCGATCATCCGGACCGTGTAACCGCATAGCAACGGGCCGGCGTCAAAGACATAAATAAAAAGAGGCTCCCAATGGGAGCCTCTTTACAGATCACAGTATCGTGGATGGTACCTACTCTTGCTTCTCACCCTCCGCGAACTTCTTCCAGACATCGGGGTCTGACTCACCTGCGTACTGCTTCCAGACCTCTTCCCCCTCTATCTGAACGGGTGTCATATCCTTTCCGCAGCACTTCACGTCGTAATCCGCCTCTTCCGAAGCCTCGATCACGACGACCTTGAGGCCGCATCCGCCCTCAAGCTCACACGCAATAATATCGCCTTTCTTAAGCTTCATACAAAAACCTCCTTATTAAAGCGGACGGAGACTAGTCGATGGGGGGTGCCGTGTCAAGCTAAAAGAAGAGATGAATAATCAAATGCCAAGCAACAAGATACAAGATGCAAGATACAAACAATAACCCTATATCTCGAGGATCTCTTTCTCCTTGGATGCTAGGTGCTTATCGATTTCAATAATATACTCGTTCGTCTTCTCCTGCACGTCCTTTTCGGACCGGTACATGTCGTCCTCGGTGATATCGCCGCTCTTCTGGAGCCTCTTTATCTCATCGTTGGCCTCCCGGCGGATGTTCCGTATCGACACCCTTCCGTCCTCCGCCATCCTCTTTATCACCTTGTCCAGGTCCTTCCTCCGCTCCTCGCTGAGCTCGGGGATGGGGATCCTTATCACCTTGCCGTCGTTCAACGGGGTGACGCCTAGGTTGGCCTTCAGGATCGCACGCTCGATTTCGTCCATGACGGTGGGGTCCCACGGCTGTATCACTATGAGCCTGGGCTCGGGCGTCGATATACCCGCCAGCTCCCTAAGCCTGGTCTTCGTGCCGTAATACTCCACGTGGACGTTCTCCACGAGAGCGGGAGACGCTTTGCCCGTCCTTATCGTGGTGAACTCCTTCTGGACGAAATCCACCGATTTCATCATCTTGAGCTCAGTATCCTCCAACACCTCTTCCAAAGTCATATAAAAACCTCCTGTCCTGGAACAGTTATTCCTAAATTCAAACCACGGATTTGACGGATTAAACTGATTAGCAACTATATTATGTCGAATCCACCCAGTTAATCCGTGTAATCAGTTTAATCCGTGGTTCCAAATTTTAAAAGGTACGGCTCAGTGGACAAGAGTGCCAATCTTCTCGCCCAGGACAGCCTTCCTGAAGTTACCGGGAACGGACATATTGAAGACGCGGATCGGTATACGGTTCTCCCTGCACATGGCGAACGCAGTGGCGTCCATAACCCTGAGGTTCTTCTGGAGGGCTTCCATATAGGTTATCTCCTCAAAGAGAACGGCATCGGGATTCTTCACCGGGTCATCCGAATAAATACCGTCGACCTTTGTGGCCTTGAGGACGGCATCCGCCCCTATTTCGCTGGCCCTCAATGCGGCGGCGCTATCGGTGGAGAAATATGGATTGCCGGTGCCCCCGACGAATATTACGACCCGCCCCTTCTCGAGGTGCTGAACGGCCGCTCTTCTGACAAATGGCTCCACCACCACACCGATCACTATGGCGCTCATCACACGCGCCCGGACGCCCGCCCGCTCCAGGGCGTCCTGAAGGGCAAGGCCGTTAATAACCGTGCCGAGCATTCCCATGTAGTCGGCGACCGTCCTCTCCATTTCCCCGGCATGGGCCTGGAGCCCCCTGATAATATTGCCGCCGCCGATGACTATGGAGACCTGTATGCCCAGTTGCTGGATTTCCTTGATCTCGCCGGCAATATAGCCGGACAATGCAGGGTCGAGGCCGTGACCGCGGCCGCCCTGAAGCGCCTCGCCGGACAGCTTCACCACGACTCTTTTATATATGGGTTTTTTCGCTCCCATCAAAAGGCCAAGTAGCCGGCAACGGGACGGCGATTTATAATTCCTCGCCCACCTGGAAGCGGGCGAACCGACGCACCTCTATGGGCCGGGCGATTTCCTTCTCCTTCGTCTCGATCAGCCCGGCCACCGTCTTATCGGAGGGCGGGCGAATGAAGATCTGGTCCAGCAGGCACACTTCCCGGTAAAACTTGCCCAGCTTCCCCTCTATGATCTTTTCGATAACGTGTTCGGGCTTGCCTTCCATCTGCGACTTGTAGATCTCTCTCTCTTTCTCGATGACATCCGGAGGAACCTGCTCCCTCGTGATATAGACCGGGCTGGCCGACGCGATCTGCAGGGTAATGTCCTTCACGAGCTCTTTGAAAACCTCGCTCCCGGAAGCCTCATCGCTCCCGCATCCCACCTCGACCAGGACGCCGACCCTGCTCCCGAGATGAATGTAGCTGGCAATAAGGCCCGGGCCATCCAGCTCGAACTTCACGCTGCGCCTGAACACGATGTTCTCGCCCAGCTTCGCCACTCCCTCGGTTATCCATTCCCTGCAGCCGGGAGGGAGGTCCTCGGCTCTCTCCGCCGGCTTTCCGGCGGCAACTATGGCTCCCGCCAGCCTTTCGGCGAGCTCCTTGAAATGGCTGTTGCGGGCCACGAAATCCGTCTCGCAATTCACCTCGATGAGAACGCCGGCGGTTCCGCCCTCCCCGATACAGGAGGCAACCACTCCTTCCGTGGCCCGGCGGCCGGCCTTCTTTTCGGCTATCGCCATGCCCTTCTTCCTGAGAATATCCACTGCCTGCTGAATATCGCCGCCGGACTCCTTGAGCGCGGTCTTGCAATCCATGAAACCGGCGTTCGTCTTATCCCTCAGCTCCTTTACCTGAGCGGCCGTTATGCCCATGTCATTCCCCTTTTTCCTCACCAGCCGGCGGCGAAGCCTCATCGGGAGACACTTCCTCCGGCACCGCGGGCTCGGCATCGGCCTCAGCGGGCGCCTCTTCCCCCGCCGCTTCCTCCTGCTTCACGTCCACCGCCGGGACGGCCACAGAGGCCTTACCCTCGTTCACGCCCTCCGCGATTTTCGCCGCCATAAGCCGTATGGACTTGATCGCATCATCGTTCGATGGAATGGGGTATTCAATTTCGTAGGGATCGCCGTTCGTATCGACCATGGCAACGGTCGGAATACCGAGCTTCTTCGCTTCCGTGAGCGCTATGTGCTCTTTCCTCGTATCGACAATAAAGATAGCCGCCGGAATCTCCTCCATGCCCTTGAGGCCGCTCAGGTTTCTCTCCAGCTTGGCCTTCACCCGCCTCACCCTTGCCGCTTCCTTCTTGGAGAGGCTGTCGATCGCGCCTGACTCCTCCTTCTCCTCCAACTCCCTGAGCTTGTTCAGGCTCTTTGTAATTGTCCGCATGTTTGTGAGCGTACCGCCCAGCCACCGCTCGTTAACGTACGGCATCCCGCACGACCCGGCAGCCTCCTTGATCACGTCCTTCGCCTGCCTCTTTGTCCCGACAAACATAACGGCCCCGCCTTTCGCGGCGACCGCCGCTACGAACCGTAACGCGCGCCGGGCCTCGCGGAGCGTTTTCTGTAAGTCGATGATATAAATACCGTTGCGCTCGCCGAAGATATAATCTTTCATCTTCGGGTTCCACCGCTTGGTCTGATGACCGAAGTGAATCCCGGCCTCCAGTAATTCCTTTATCGTTATATCAGGCATATTCCTCTCTTCCTTGTTTTGGATGGGGTATTATAGCAGAAGGCCCCTCCTGAACAATAGTAATTTACCCCGGAGATATCCATGGCATTTCTGCAATCCCAAAGCGTATGACATCTTCACTTTGCACTAAGGTTTTTACCGTACAACAGCTCCTCAGCTTCCCTGTTCAAGGCAAGAAGCTTCTCCTCGAGCTCGCACATCTTCCGGCGCCTCTGCTCCTCGTCGTCCTCTTTCTTCACGATAACCGGTTCGCCGAATATCAGGACGCCCCTGCTGAAGGGCAGTGGGACGTAGAAGCCGTCCCAGCTCTTCAGCTGGATATGGCGTTTCGTTAGAAAGGTCAGGGGGAGAATAGGCCTTCCCGTGAGCCGGGCAAGCATGATCGTGCCGGGCTGGGCTTTGTAGCGCGGCCCGCGGGGGCCGTCGGGCGCGATGCAGCCGTCATAGCCTGAACTCACAAGCCGGGCAAACCTCCCGGCCGCCTCCTTGCCCCCCCTGCTCGTGGAGCCTCTCACCGTCTCGTAGCCGAAGCTGTCCAGGAGAGTATGGACATACTCGCCGTCCTTGCTCCTGCTTACCATCACGACCACGTTGTGCCCATCCTGTATCTGGCGGTACGCGAACGCCATGAAGAATAAACGGTTATGCCAGAAGGCAAATATAACGCTGCCGTAACGCTCCCGCAGGCCGCTGACCAAATCCTTCTTTATCCACCTCACCCTGAGAGTACGGCACCACAGGTAGATGAGCGGGCGACCAATCAGACGAATAATTATGTTTATAATCTGATTTTTAATCGGCAACACCCTGGAAAGAGTAGTTTGGAGCGTTTTTGTAATACTGAATAAATCAATTCGAAAATCAAAAATAAAAGATCAAAAATCAAATACACAAACCAAAGATATAAAAATGAAAAGACTAAACGTCCAACAGGAGAAAAAAAGGTAATGACCAAACCAAGGAGTTAATTTGCGTATTTTTTAAGATGTGTTTTTGATTTTTGATATTTGCTTTTTTCAAGGGGGCTCAAACCCAATTCCTTGGCCAACGAAGTGAAATTAATAGATAAATGCCTTGATGATTATACTTGGAATTGCATCTCGTAGAGCTTCTTGTAGACGCCATCCTCTTTTATAAGCTCGGCGTGGCTCCCCGACTGGACGATGCTGCCACCGTCGAGGACGATGATCTTGTCGGCATGCTGGATGGTTGAAAGGCGGTGGGCGATCACGAAGACCGTCCTCTTCTCCATCAGCCTCTCCAGCGCCTCCTTCACGAGTATCTCCGACTCGGTGTCAAGGGCGCTCGTGGCCTCGTCCAGTATGAGGATGTCCGGGTCCTTCAGGAGCGCCCGCGCTATGGCCAGCCTCTGGCGCTGCCCCCCGCTCAGTAGCTGCCCCTGCTCCCCCACATCGGTATCGTATCCCTTCTCCATCTCCATGATGAAATCGTGGGCGTTGGCCGTCCTGGCAGCCTTCACGATATCCTTCGTGCCGGCATCCATTCTCCCGTAGGCGATGTTGTTCCCGATGGTGTCGTTAAAGAGTATCGTCTCCTGTGTAACAAGGCCGATCTGCCCCCGAAGCGAGCTAAACATGACGTCCCTGATATCGACACCATCTATGAGAATGGCCCCTTCGCTGACGTCGTAAAAGCGCGGTATGAGGTTGACGAGGCTGGTCTTGCCCACGCCGCTCGGACCCACTATGGCGATTATCTCTCCGTGTTCAACCTCTAGGTTGATATTACCGAGGACGGAACCCTCGTTGTTGTCATAGCTGAACGAAACGTTGCGAAACTCTATTCTCTCCCGCACCGGCTCCAGCTCGATCGCGCCGGGGACCTCGGTTATCGTACTCTCGGTGTCGAGGAGCTCGTATATCCTGGTCGCGGCGGCCATCGTCCTGTAGTATGCCACAGCGAGCTTGGGGAGGTTGCGCAGGGGTTTCACAATCGCCCCGAGCGCGACGAGGAAGAGCCCGAGCGTACCGAACGTCAGGTCGCCCTTGATCACCTTCCTTACCAGGTAGTACACCACCACGGCGGAGATGACCACCGTGATATACTCCGTCATCGGCCCGATGAAAGACACCTTCTGGGCGGTCTTGACCAAGATATTGAATATCCTGTTGTTCTTGTTCAGGAACTTCTTCCGCTCGTAATCCTCCATCGAGAACGCCTTGACGATCCTCATCCCGGTCAGTGTCTCGAATATGACCGAGGTGATATCCGCGATCCTCTCCTGCGCCTTCCTGGCAAGCTTCCGCACTTTCTTCCCGACAAGGATTATCGGCACCATCACTATAGGGACTATAACCAGGCACATGAACGTCGCGGCCGGGTCGATGGTGATCATGATATATAGAGAGACGGGAATCTGGAGCATGGACAGGATAGAGTTGGCGAAACGGCGGGAAATGGCTTCCATGATCATGGAGGTGTCGTAAGTGATGCGCGTGGCCATCTCTCCCGTTCTCGTCTTGGAGAAGAATTCCATCGAGAGGTCGTGGAAATGATTGTATATCCTCTGGCGCATGTCCCTGACCACGCCCTGCCCTATGCGCTCCCAGAGGTACTGCTGGAAGTAATCGGCGATTGTTTTAAAGAAGAAGGAGACCCCGATGAAGATGATCAGGATGTTGAGGAGGTTGGGGTAGCGCTTGACCGAGTTGAGGTACTCGATGAGGCCGTCGACGTGGTCACGGAACGGCACGTTGAGGGACGTGGTGAGCTCTATCGGGTTTCCCACGCAGACCCGGTCGAGAAACGGGACAAGCGTGAGAAGGCCGAAGTTCTGAAAGACGGTGTAGACCAGCATGCAGAAAACGGCCGCGAGGAGCAGCCTCTTATAAGGCAGGACAGTTTTCAGGAACCTGAAGAACTGCTTCGGGTCCCCGCTGCGGTCTACTCTGGAAAGCTTGCTCACTTCATTCCCTCAAGGAAAAGATAATTACCCGCAAATCAAATAGATTACCACTAATTTTTAAAATACTTGTTTCTGTTCGCGCCTTATATCAGGATTCCACGAGGCCGGTTATTATCTTGGCGGCCCTGAGGGAAGCCCCGGGTTCTCCGAGTGCTTCCCTCACGCCGGCCAGTTCGGCCTTCATCCTGCCGTACCGCTGCCTGTCCTCGAGAATTGAGACGACCTCTTCAGCTATGAGGCGCGGCAGCGCCCTGAACTGGAGGAGCTCCGGCACGATTCTCCTTCCAGCAACTATATTCACCAGGCCGATATAGGGTATCATTATTAAAAGCCTCGCAAGGAACGCGGTTACCAAGGATACCTTGTATATTATCACCATGGGCGTCTCAAAAATGGCGCACTCAAGCGTCGCCGTTCCCGAGGCCACGATCACCAGGTCGCTGCCGTCCATTATCATGTGAGCATCCGCCCGTAAAGGAGCAACCGGTCCCGACGAGAGAAGGCGCTCCGCCGTTCCGGCATCCAGGCTCAACCTCGCGGGAAGAACGTAATGAACAGGCCCGATCTTCTCCCCTATCAGACGCGCGGACCCCAGCATAACCGGCAGTAGCTTTTCAACCTCGTTCCCGCGGCTGCCCGGAAGAAGGCCTATAATGAGACCATCGCCGACGCCAAGTGTTTTCCTCAAATCCCCTCTCGGGCATGCGGTTGAGTCCATGAGTGGATGGCCCACGAACTCGACGTCGAGCCCCGTGCCCCGATAAACATCCACCTCGAAAGGCAGGATAACGATCATCTTGTCAACGTTCCCGGCGATCGTCTTCTTCCTGCGTCCGCCCCAGGCCCACACCTGCGGCGAGATATAGTATATCACCTTTACCGGCAGACCCCGCTTCTTAACCTGTTTTGCCAGCCTTATGTTGAAGCCGGGAAAATCGATGAGGATAACGGCGGCTGGTCTCTCGCGTTCCAGGAAGTCCAGGACGGAGTCGAAGACCCTCCTGTACCGCCGGTAGTTCCTCAGGACCTCAACGGAGCCTATAACCGCTATAGCTGTAATGTCGGCAAGAAGCTCAACCCCCTGCTCCTTCATCATGGGGCCCCCGACTCCGCGAATCTCGTAATCGCCGCACCTCCTCAGCTCCGCCACCAGGCGTGCCCCGTGCCGGTCGCCGGAGCTCTCGCCCGCAACGATGAAAAGTTTTATACTCATAGCTCTAACAGGAAAAAACGGTTATGGAGGACAGGAGGACGTAAGGACGGTCAATAACCATCGTGTGAAGTGTAACGTGTGACGTGTAACGTATTTTGCATATGACCGGGTTGATTTTTTTCACGTAACACGTTAAACATTACACGTCTCACGTTTAACGATTTTATGTCCTGTACTCCGGCTGGTTCCTTATCTGCGCCGTTATCTCCATGGCGATCGACAGGGCGTTCCTGCCGTGTTCCCCCGGAACGACTGGTCTCGCCTCCGTCCGCACACACCCCACGAAAGAATCTATCTCGAGCTTGAGGGGCTCGCCCGGTTCGACCGGGACCTTGCTTCTCCTTATCGCTCCCCCGACCTTTCTGTATATGAGGCCCTGCTGTTTGCCGTAGTCCAGGGAGATGTAGGTGTCCCGCTGGAATATGCGTATCTTTCTCAGCTTCTTTTCGCTCACCTTGCTCGCCGTCAGGTTAGCGATGCACCCGTTCTCGAACTCGACACGGGCGTTGGCTATATCCTCGTGCGCGCTGAGTATGTCGACGCCCACTCCCTTCACCTCTTTCACGGGCGAATGCACCAGGCTGAGCACAACGTCTATATCGTGTATCATGAGGTCGAGTACAACCCCCACCTCCGTCCCCCTCGGGGTGTAGCGCGCCAGGCGGTGGACCTCGATGAATCTCGGCTCGGTGAGAATCTCCCTCAGGGCGAGGAAGGCGGGGTTGAACCTCTCGATGTGCCCCACCTGGATGATAACGCCGTTGCTCCGGGCCAGATCTAAAAGCTCGTTGGCCTCCTCCACCGCCCCGGTTATCGGCTTCTCGATAAGGAGGTTGACCCCCCTCTCCAGGAGCACCCTGCTCACCTCGAAGTGCCTGTCAGTGGGGACGGCTACGCTGGCGATGTCAATATCCCCGTCAATATCGCCCGCGGCGCCGAACGGCTTAGCGCCGTAAAGCCCGGCTATCATCCCTGCCAGGTCTTCGTTCGTATCGACAACCGCAACGAGGTCGACTTCCTCACACCCGGCGTATATCCTTGCGTGCTCCTTCCCCAGGTGCCCCACGCCGATAACCGCTGCCCTTAACTTTTTTGTCATATCAAACACTCTCTTTCAAATAATGGACGAGTAGATAGCAGCAAAACTACTTGTTGAATGTACCACGTGTAACGTAAAAAACGAAAAAAATCCGTTTATAATACATGACACGTTCCACGTTAAACGTTACACGGTTTTATCTCCTGGCGACGATAGCTATACCGCGCTCATTCGCCTCCTCCAGCGCCTCCTCCCTGTCCAGGAAAAGGGTCTTTCCGGCCTCCACGGCCATCGCGCCCGCGCCGCTCTCGGCCAGCGCCCGGATCGTCCCGGGACCGATCACCGGCACGTCGAACCGCATGTCGTGGCCCGGCTTCGCCACCTTGACAACGACCGTGCCGATGCCCCCGACTTCACCCCCCCTTGCTATGGCACTGTTGGTCCCCTCCATCGCCTCCACAGCGACAATGGACCTGTCCTTCACAATGACCGTCTGACCGACGCCCATAACGGCCAGCTTCTTCGCGATTTTCCAGCCGAACTCTATGTCCTTCGCCTCCCTGCCTTTAGGCTTCCGCTTCGAGAGGACGCCGGGCCCAGGAAGGAGAGGAGTTAAAAACGAAGTCGGGTCTATCATCTCAAGTCCGTCCTTGGCGAACTCCCCCCCGATAGCCTTGAGCACCGTCTCGGCCGTCCTGTCCTTCACCCTTGCCGCCAGGGCGATCATCCTCAGGTCCAGCTTGAGCTTGCGTACGACGAGGTTCGGCGAGATGGAGCCGGCAAAGACAACCTCCTTCACGCCCTCGCGCTTCAGGGTCTTTATGATCTTCCCCAGCTGGCCTATCTGCAGCCAGAACAGCCGGTCGACGTGCTCGCCGATGTCCGGGGAGGTCTGGCCGGGAAAGCCTATGCTCACTATCTCCTTCACGCCGCACTTCCGGGCGCTGTCCGCCAGGAGCGCGGGGAACCTCCCTCCACCGGCTATTAAGCCAAGCTTGTCCATGCCGTTATAACCCGCATTTTAATCGTCTGTGCAATGAATAATACCCGTAAGAGTTCATAAGAATAAATTGAAACTAAATAAAAAAATCAAATACACAAACCAGAAACATAAAAATTTTGGGTGCATACCCAAAATTTTTATTTAGCGATTCCCCTCTCCGAGCCTTTGATAAACTCCGCGAGCTCCACCACCTCCGGGATCCGCTCCGGCTCGGCCTCCATCTTTTCCACAGCCTGGCTCACGTTCAGGCCGGAGCGGTAGAGAATCCTGTATGCCCGCTTGAGGCCGTTTATGACCTTCTCGCTGAAGTCTCTCCGCTTGAGGCCGACGAGGTTCACCCCCCTCACAACCGCGCGGGGGCCGTCCGCCATCATGAATGGGGGGATATCCTGCGTCACCTTGGAGCACCCCCCGATTATAGCCAGCCTCCCCACGCGGCAAAACTGGTGGATCCCCACCATTCCCCCGATAATGGCGCCGTCGTCTATGGTTATGTGCCCGCCCAGCGTCGCCACGTTGGCCATGATACAGCCGTTGCCGATGATACAGTCATGGGCCACGTGCGAATAATTCATGAAGAGGTTGTCGTCCCCCACCTTCGTCAGGCCCCCGCCCGCCTCCGTCCCGATCTGCATGGTAACGTATTCCCGGATGGTGTTCCTTTCGCCTATCTCGAGATGTGTCTCCTCCCCCCGGTACTTCAGGTCCTGGTTTATCTCCCCTATAGACGCGAACTGGAATATCCGGTTGTCCCCGCCGATCGTCGTCCAGCCTTTAATTACGACATGGGGGCCGACCACGGTCCCCCTCCCGATCTTCACGTACTCCCCTATGATCGAGTAGGGCCCGATCTTCACGCCCTTGTCTATACGGGCCTTCGGATGAACGATCGCTGTCTCGTGTATATCCATTTTAATAAATTAGCTCACAGCGAGCCGGCCTGAATGAACGCGAACGTCAACTCGGCCTGGGCCGCCACCTCGCCATCGACCGTCGCCGTTCCCTTGACCTTCCCCACCCTGGTTCCGAACCTGAGAACCTCGATCTCAATTCTGAGCTGGTCGCCCGGCACCACCGCGCGCCTGAACTTCGCCCTGTCAATGGCCATGAAGTATGCGAGCTTGCCCTTCGTATCGGGTCTCTGAAGCGTGAGCACGCCGGCAGTCTGCGCCATGGCCTCGATGATAAGGACCCCCGGCATCACGGGCCTCTCGGGGAAATGCCCCATGAAAAAGGGCTCGTTTACCGTCACGTTCTTGATTCCCACGATCCTCGTGTACTTCTTCATCTCGACGATCCTGTCGACGAGAAGGAAAGGGTACCTGTGCGGCAGTATCTTTTTTATATCGTTAATATCCACTTTTGATCCCTCCGGTAGTTTGATCTCCCCTTTTGCTCGCGTCTTTTTCCTAAGGCCTGCGAGTTGATTCACGAGCCTGACGTTGAGCTCGTGGCCCGACCTTACGGCTATGACGTGGCCCCTGATCCTCATACCCAGAAGATAGAGGTCGCCCAGCAGGTCCAGTATCTTGTGGCGCACGAACTCGTCCCGGAACCTGAGCCGCTCCTTGCTGAATATCGCCCCGTCGCCGATCACGACGGCGCTGTCGAGACTCCCCCCCTTTATCAACCCCCTGTTCATCAGCTCCTCAACCTCGTGGTAAAAACAGAAGGTGCGGCACGGGGCTATCTCTCTCTCGAACGTTTCCTCATCGATGGTAAGGGAGAGAAACTGGTCGTGAAACCCCTCGGAGGGGAACGAATACGTGCAGGAAATCCTGAACTCGCCGCCGGGTATCACCGTTATAGTCGCCCCGTTCTTCTCGGTACGGACCGGAGCGGAAAGCTCGATAAATGCCCGGGGGGCGTCCTGCTCGACGATCCCGGCGGACCTTATCATCCTCACAAAGGGGACCGCCGACCCGTCTCCGACGGGGGGTTCGTTTGCGTCAACCTCAACGAACAGGTTGTCGATGCCCAGGCCGCAGAGCGCGGCCAGCACGTGCTCTACCGTATGGACACGCACGTCGTCCACGCCGAGGACCGTTCCCCTCTCGACGCCGACCACGTGCTCTATGTCCGCGGCGATGGAAGGCCTGCCCGGGAGATCGACCCTGACGAACCTTATCCCGGTATCCGGTGGCGCCGGCTTGAAGGTGATTGCCGTTTTACTGCCGGTGTGGACCCCGATGCCGAAGTAGCGTGCCTCGCCGGCTATGGTCCTCTGCCGCTCCATCAGCGACCGGACTCTTTCCTGAACCTCTCGTTCAGCATATCCACTATCGCTCCGGTGATATCGTATTCTTTCGAGCGGTAGCCCAGCTCTTCCTCTGTGTATATGAATATGAAATCATAGCCGTCCTTATCGCCCTTGAGCTTCAGGACCTCCTGGACCTCGTCCATGATTTCTTCCCGGAGCCTCCGGCTCTCGCGCATGTTCTTCCTCTTGGTCTCCTCCTCGTACTGGTAGAGGTCTTTGACCTTCCCGTCTATTACTTTCTGTTTCTCCTTTTTGGCCTGCTCGCTCAGGAGGTCTGCCGCGTCCTTGAGCCTGTTTATCTCCTCCACCATCTCCCTTCTCTTCTCAAGCCTCTGTTTTCTCTCGCTCTCCATCTTCTCGGATGCGGCCCTGGTTTTCTCATACTGCTCGAACACGCTGTCGATATTAACGTAGCCCATCTTAATCTTTCCGGCCGCTTGGACACCCGAAAGGCATGAAAAAAACGCGGCCGATGCAATAATAAAAAACAGATTTTTCATAATAAGTAACCCCTTAAACCGGTAGGCTAGAATTCCGTTCCGATGTTGAAATTGAAGGCCCCGTCCTCGTCCTCTGTGAAATCGTCTTTAATGAGCGGGATGCCGTAGTAGACGCGGATGGGCCCGACGGGGAGCGTCAGGTGGGCCCCGATACCGGCCGATAGGACTATATCGCTGCCGAAGCCCGTGTCCTCCCAGACGTTGCCGAAGTCCACGAAGAACGACCCCTTGATCCTCTTGAATACCGGGAACATGTACTCGACGCTGCCCGCGAACATCGAGTCGCCGCCTATCGGCGTGTCATTGACGTCCCTCGGCCCGACATCCCTGAACTCGAACCCCCTGATGGAGTCTATGCCGCCGAGGAAGAACCGCTCGAATATCGGGATATCGCTGTCCTTGTCTTTGCCGGACGAAAAGCCATCCCCCACGACGCCGGCCTGAAGCGCCAGGCGGAGCACGTGGCCCGGCAACCTCTTCGGAAACAGCTCGAAGTACTGGGCCCTCTTTCCCTCTATCCTGAGGAAGTTCGAGTCACCTTCCCCGCTGATGGCGCCGACCTCAAGGTTCAGCGTAGTCTTTGCACCCCTCGATGGATAGATAAAAGCGTCGCGCGTGTCGCGCGTGATCTGGAAGATCACGCTTGCCACATTGCTGTCGCCGTCCTGGGACTTGAGCTCCTGTGATGCGCTGTGGTCCACATCCACATCGATGTTCTCGACCTTCAGGATAACGTCGAGCCTGACGAACCCCCCCAGGGCCTTCCCGACCCTGACGTCGGCCCCCATCCGGCTCTCGTTGTAGTCGTCGCTCAGGAAGTCAGCCTGCCGCACCCACACGTCGAAACCCGCGGAGAGCTGCCTGTCGAATAGGTAGGGCTCCGTGAAGTTGAACACCACGTCCGCCCTCTCAAACCCGATATCCGCGCGGAGCCTGACTTTCTGCCCTCCGCCCGCGAAGGTCGGGAAATTCCACAGGCTGAAGTTGGACTGCGCCACTTCCGCGAAGCCGACGAGACCGTCTGTGGACGAGAAGCCGGCACCGAAACTGATGTTCCCCGTCATCCTCTCCTGGACGGTGTAAACCAGGTCCCTGTACTCCGGCGACTTTCCCTTCCCGGCCTCCACCTCCACGGACTGGAAATAGCCCGTGTTGAGGAGCCGCTGGCGGCTCGTCTCCGCCCTGAGCATATCGAAGCGGTCGTCAGGGCGGATGAGGAGCTCCCTCCTGATGACCTTGTCCTTCGTATAGATATTTCCGGCCACGTTGATCTTCCCGATGAAAAGCTGCTCGTTCTCGGTTATCCTGTATGTAACGTCCATGGCCCCCGTTTTCTCGTTGTAGGTCTTCCCTGGAACGACGACCACTTCAGCGTACCCCTTGTCGAAATAGCGGCTCTTGATGGCCGCGATATCCTCGCCGACCATTCGCGGACTGTAGACGATGCCCTCGCGAAGCAGCACGTCCCGCTGCAGCTTGTCGGTCGGTATCGTCTCGTTACCGACGATCTCCACCTTCCCGACGTCGTAAAGCCCGCCCTCGTCCAGGACGACATTCAAGGTCATCCCCGTTCCCTTCCGGTCGTACTCGCGCCGGACGTCCTTTACCTCCATATCGATGTGGCCTTCCGAGATATAGAAGACCCTTATCCTGTCGAGGTCTGCCTTGAGAACCCCCTCATCAAGCACGCCGGAAGGGAACAAGTAGGTGCATGGCCATTTGTTCAGCGGCCCCGGGGCGGCCTTCTTCGTGGCCATAAGCTTGAGAAGCTGCTTGTTCTTGTATGACTCGTTCCCCTCGAAGGCGATCTTCTTGATGCGAACCCTGGGCCCCTTGTCGATATCGATATCGATAACCGCCTGCCCGGCATCGCCGTCCTCATCTATCCCGTAACTCACCCGGGCCAGAGGAAAGCCGCCTTCGCGGTACATCGCCGTGATCGTGTCGGCGTCCTCCTTCACAAGCTTCCTGCTCAGCGCCTCCCCGGGTGTCGATTTCATTTTCCGCTTCAGCTTCGCATCATTGAAGGCCTTGTTGCCCGTGAAAACTATCTCCTTTATCAGCGGCTCTTCCACGACGTGAAAGGCCACCTTGACGCCGTCCCCCTCGGGCTCCACGTCCACCCTTATGTCGGTGAAGAAGCCCAGCCCGTAAAGCCTTTTGACGTCCTCCGCCACCGTCCCGGAAGAGAACGACCGGCCCTCCCTCGTCTCGATGCTGTTGAGCATCATCACCTCGCTCACCGTCCTGTTCCCCACGATGGCGACGGACTTGATATCCTTGCCCTCCTCGCCCACTGCGAGCGTGGAGACGGGTAAAAACAGGGAGCAAACCGTAAGAAGAAAAACAAAAGTGACTAACGGAAGGGAAAATCTCAATTTCGAAGCTCGAAATCCCAAACAATAACTAAAATCAAATAGCCAAAATCCTAAACTCCGTTTAAAGAACTTGACCTTCAGGTTTCTGATTCGTATCGCCTCCCTGCCACCGCAAGGCACTAGCAGGTAAGGAATTGAGATTTTTTTAAAAGGACTTAATGTCTTATGCCGCGTAAGTTGCATTACTGTCGCATTTTACCAACAAGAGCATAATCGCTTATAACAGCCTAAAACGGTGCCGCTTCCTCCTCGAAGCTCTCTTGCTCCTCCCTTGCGGCAGCGCTCTCAAATTTTGTGTACTCCTCTATGAATGAGAGTTTGATCGTGCCTATGGGGCCGTTCCGCTGCTTGCCTATTTTCAGGTCAGCCCTGCCCTTGAGATCCTGGTCATCCCGGTCGTACACCTCCTCCCGGAAGAGCAGGAGAACCAGGTCCGCGTCCTGCTCCAGCGCCCCGGACTCCCTCAGGTCGGAGATCTGGGGCTTGTGATCCGCGCGCGCCTCGGGCGAGCGATTTAGCTGCGACAAAATCATTATTGGTATATTAAGCTCGCGGGCCAGCGCCTTTATCGAGCGTGACATCTCGGCAACTTCCTGCTCTCTATTTTGTAATCTCCGTATTCCAGCAGGCCTCATAAGCTGTAGGTAATCAAGTATAATAAATCGTACTTTCTCTTTGGAAACAAGCCTTCGAGCCTTCGCCCTCATCTCCATAGCCGAGAGCCCGGCGGTATCATCTATATAAATAGGTGCCTGCGCCAGCTTCCCCGCAGAGCTGACGAGCCTGGGGAAATCGTACTTCTCGCTGATGAACCCCATCCTTACGCGGTGGGAACTGACCCGGGCGTGTGAGCAGAGCAACCTCATAACCAGGGCCTGCTTACTCATCTCCAGGCTGAAGATACCCACTGGAATTTTTTCTTCTACTCCTAAATGTTCAGCAATATTAAGGGCAATAGCGGTCTTTCCCATCGAGGGGCGAGCTGCGAGGATAATCAGGTCTGAAGGTTGGAACCCCGATGTCATATTATCGAGGTCTTTGAATCCGCTAGATATACCTGATAGAAGACCCCCCTGCTGATAAATCATCTCAGCAGTTTCTATAGCGTTCTTGATAAGGCCATCACCTACACGCTGGAACCCCCCCTCGACTTTCCTCTGGGAGATATCGAAAACCATCTGTTCGGCCCTATCCAGCAGATCTGCCACAGCATCCGGATCTTCATAGCTATTGGCAATAATGTTGCCTGCCGTAGAAATAAGGCTCCTTAGGATAGCTTTATCATTAACGATACGAGCATAATGCTCAATGTTAGCTGCACTGGGGACAGTGTTTATCAGTTCGGTTATGTACACGGGCCCCCCGACCGCCTCGAGCTGGTCCATGTCCCTGAGCCTGTTCGTGAGAGTTACAATATCTACAGCCTCATTTCTCTCGTATAGATCAAGTATTGCCCTAAATATAATGCGGTGATACGGCTTATAGAAACTCTCGGCGATTATTCTAAGTTCTATCGCCATTACGATAGCGTCGTTGTCTAAAAGCATCGATCCCAGAACAGAAATCTCAGCTTGTGTATTATGAGGTGGGAGTCGATCGCCCTTAAATCGATCATCTTTCATGAAATGAGTCCTACTCCTTGACTACCCAGACCTTGAGCCTGGCACTCACTTCCGGGTAGATGTGGATGTCCACGGTGTATATACCGAGCTTCTTGATAGGCTCCTCGAGAACTATCTTTCTCTTATCTACCTCGATGCCCTCCTGATGCAGGGCGGCGGCGATGTCCGCGGATGTGACGGAACCGTAAAGCCTGTCGTCCTCGCCGGCCTGGACGGGGATCGTGCAGGAGATATGCTCTATCTTTTCCGCAAGCTCCCTGACCTGCTGGACCTCATCCTTCATCATCTGTTCGCGGCGCTTCTTTATCTTCTCAATCACGATCATGTTGGAGTCCGTCGCCGGGACGGCCTTCTTCCGGGGGAGAAGATAGTTCCTGGCGTAACCGTCCGCGACTTCGACGATGTTCCCCTCGTCCCCCAGGCTCTGGACCTTCTCAAGCAGGATTAGCTTCATCGCGCTCACTCCTTGATGTAGGGAAGCAGTGCGAGAAAGCGGGCCCTCTTCACGGCCGCGGCAACCTGCCTCTGGTGTTTCGCGCAGTTTCCAGAAAACCGGCGCGTGAGTATCTTACCGCGCTCGGTGATATACCGCTGGAGTATATCGGACCGCTTATAGTCGACGTAATCGATCTTCTCTCCGCAGAACCTGCACTTCCTCTCGCGAATAAACCTTCGCTTCTTCCTCTCGGGCGTCCTTCCAGTCATTCTCTTACGCATATCATGTTACCTCGTTCAACCCTTAAAATGGGATGTCATCCTCTATGCCGGGCTCTTCGTAAGCTTCTCCTGACGGCGCAGCGGGCGACCGTGGAGGCTGGGGCCCGGCACTGGAGGACTCATCCCTTCTCCTGCCGAGGAACTGGACGCGGCGAGCGCGCACACGCAGCTTGCTCCTTTTCTCGCCGGCCTGGGTCTCCCACTTGTCAAGCTGGAGCCGCCCCTCGACCAGCACGGGGGCCCCCTTGCTCAGGTACTCACTGCAGGTCTCAGCCTGCCTTCCCCATACAACTATGTCGACGAAACACACCTCTTCTTTTTTTTCATTCGTCTGGCGATCGACCCACGTCCGGTTGACGGCAAGGCTTAAATCGGACACGGCCTTTCCGCTCGGCGTGTAACGCACCTCGGGATCTCTTGTCAGATTCCCCACCAGTATAACCAGATTCAGATTAGCCATCTCCAACCTCCTTCGCTACTGCCTTGTCCGGAATCACAAACATGCACCTGAGAATCGCCTCATTCAATTTGAACCGCTCACCGATCTTGACCACAGCAGATGGATCCAGCTTGAAATATATGAGCCAGTAGAAACCATCCCTGCGCTTCTTTATAGAGTACGCGAGCGACCGGACCCCCCAGGGCTCCTTCTTAACGATCTCGCCGCCCTGCTTGGATATCTCGTCCTCAATGGATTGCTGCACGGACTCTCTCTGGCTGTCTTCGATACCCGCATCGATTATAAACATCCCTTCATATAGCCTCAAATACGTACCTCCTGTTCTTTGCCTATTGTGCTGTTAATAAATGTTGCCACCTTTAATAGCATACCCTTAAAGGCTTATCAACCAAATTATGCTTCCGCGAAAAACAGCAAGAAATACTTATTGATTCTGTTATGCCCGACCGGTAACGGAACAGTCTCCAGTTAAACAAGTTTCCGTTAACTCATCAAACTCATTGAACTCATCCGGCTTAGTTATACCTGTCCATGGCCATCTCGACACCATCCGTCACGATCGTCTCCACCGAGGCGACGGCCCTCTCAACGGATCTGTCGATCTCCTCCCGCTCCGTCGCGCCGAACTCCCCCAGGACATGGGCAACCATATCGGCGCCCGCGCCGATCCCGATCCTCACCCTGGGAAAGTCATCACTGCGGAGCTCGTCTATCAAGGATTGCAGGCCCCTGTGCCCACCCGGGCCGCCCCCGGGCCGTATCCTGATCCTGCCGACGGGGAGATTCGCGTCATCCGTCAGCACTATGAGATCCGTCGGCGAAGAACGATAGTATCGCAGAACGAGCGCCACGGCCCTGCCGCTGAGGTTCATAAACGTCCGTGGTTTTAAAAGGAGAACGTCGCGGCCGAGGAGCTTCCCGCGGACCGCGTCCGACCTGAGCCTGAACTTCCTCTTGAGCCTGACGCCTGACCGGGCCGCAAGCATGTCTATGGCGCGGTATCCCAGGTTATGGCGGGTGGCAGCGTATCTCTTTCCCGGATTGCCGAGGCCGACGATGACAAACATGTAAGGCCTATTCTTTCTTCTTCTCCGGCCCGGCCTTCTCCTCCACGGCCTCCTCGGTAGCCTCACCCGGTGCGGCCTCCGCAGCCTCTTCTTCCGGAGCGGCGGCGACCTCCTCCTCCACCCTCGGCGCGGCGACCGAGAAGACGGCCAGACCCATATCATCGAGGATGGTAACGCCCGACGGCGGCACTATATCCTTCACGTAGAGACTGTCCCCGATATTGAGATGCTCCACATCAAGTTCTATCTTCTCCGGAATATCGGCGGGTAGACACTCCACCTTCACGCTCCTCAACAGGTGCTCAAGGACTCCTCCCTGCTGCGTCACGCCCGTGGCCTCCCCGACCCTCTCTATCTGGACATCGATGGAGATCTTCTCATGAAGGCTTACCGCGCTGAAGTCTATGTGGATCAGTGCCCCGGTGACGGGGTCATGCTGGAGATCCTTGACAAGGACCGCCTGGGACTTCCCCTTCTCACCGCTTTCCAGACTGATGTCGAGCATCATGTTCTCGATTGCAGAGCCGTGTCCCAGCTTTAGAATCTCAGCCATATTTACGGAAACCGGACTGGGCCCCTTCTTTCCGCCGTAGATAACCGCCGGAATTACTTCGGCTTTCCTCAGCCTTCTCGCGTTTGCCGACCCGGTTTCTTCCCTCGCCAGGGCTTTCAGCTTTGGTCTGGCCATAACAGTTTACCTCCCGGTATCTTCCTTATTTTTCTTTTCGTTCTTTCGTTTAAGCTCGCGTGCCGGTATGCCGACGACCGTCGCGCGGGGAGGCACGTCCCTGCCCCTGGTCACGACGGAACCGGCGCCCGTCACGGCGCCCTCTCCAACCCTTACCGGGGCCACGAGCGTCGTCCCGCTGCCGATGGAAACCCCGTCCTCTATAATGGTGGGGTGCTTCTTCACGCCGTCGTAATTGGCGGTGATCGTGCCGGCTCCTATGTTGACTTTCCTTCCGATCGTGGCGTCCCCCAGATAGCTCAGGTGCTTCGCCTTGGACCCACTGCCGATGGATGTCTTCTTTACCTCGACGAAATTGCCCACCTCGGCCCCGTCTTCGAGGACCGTACCGGTCCTCAGATGGGAGAACGGCCCGACCTCGCAGCCGGCGCCTATCGTCACCTTTCCCTCTATAACGGTGAAGGGGAAGATAACGGTGTCCCTGCCTATCTCGACTTCAGAATCGATGTAGGTGTTCGCGGGATCCACGATCGTGACGCCGTTCTCCATGTGCCTGATAGCGATCCTGTTCTGAAGGACCTTCTGGGCCCTGGCAAGGTCAACGCGGCTGTTTATCCCCATGACCTCGCCGGCGTCCTCGAGGAGCAGGGAGTCCACACCGGCGTTCGCCGCCGACAGGAGCTTCACAACGTCGGTCAGGTAATACTCCCCCTGCTCGTTCTTGTTCCTCAGGCGGGAGACCGTGTTGAAGAGGGCCGTCGAATCGAAGCAGTAGACCCCCGTGTTGACCTCCTCGACAACCTTCTCGTACAGGGACGAATCCTTCTCCTCTACAATCTTCCACACGCGGCCGCTTGACCTCCTTATAATCCGTCCGTAGCCGGTGGGGTCCTTGAGACGACACGTCAGTATCGTGCACACCAGTCCCTCACCGCGGTGCTTCTCGATAAGGGCTTTCAGCGTCTCCGCCCTGAGCAGGGGAACGTCACCGCTCACGACAAACAGGTCGCCGCCGAAGCCGATGAACTTCTCACGCGCCGCCATGACCGCATGGCCCGTGCCAAGCTGCTCTTTCTGCTCGGCGTACTCGTAACCGTCGCCGAGACGCTCCCTGACCTCGCTCTCCCCGTGACCCACCACGACAACGACCTTTCGCAGGCCAAGCTTCTCCACCTCCTTCAGGATATGTCCGACCATGGGCTTCCCGCCGATCTCGTGGAGCACCTTCGGGTGGGCCGATTTCATCCTCGTTCCCTCGCCGGCGGCGAGGACAAGACACGCGGCTTCCCTTGATTTGTCATGCATAGGAATTGATCCCCTATAAACCTGCCGGAGGTACCGAAAGACCCGAATCACATATACAGATTCGGGTCCCTATCTTACTGATACCCGCCGAAACTTATCATAATTCATACCGCCGAATACGAAGTGCTTTCCTGAGGGCTCCTCTTGATGTCCCCCATCTTAGTCGAAAGGAGAGCCCTGTACTTCCTGCCGCCCTCCCTGACTTCGACGAGGCGGCCATCTATACCCAGCCGGTCCCCCTTGTAATACTCGCCTCTCTGAGCACCGTCGTAGATGATGAGCGGGAGGTCGTCCACCGTCTCCCCGTCGAGGATTACGCCGGCCATCTTCACGACCGCCGGCAGGCAGATGGTATGAAGGTCGTCCACGACAGTACCGAAGGCCTGCACATGCTCATTGATAACAGACATCGTGCAATCTTTCAGGGGAATCTCCGCCGGGTCGGCATACTTGAAAAAGGGGCATATAAGCGTCTTGCCGTCGAAGAAACGCATCGGCCAGAACTTGCCAAGCTCGAATACCCGTCTCTCCGGCTCCCGCTCCTTCAGATCGAGGATCGTCTGCACAACGGACCTGTTTTGCACGGCGGAGCCGAAGATGACGAGATCGACGTCCTCATCAAGTTCGTAGTAGTGCCCGTAAGCCAGACTGCCTGTACAGCCGATGTCATCGAGAGAAATATCGAGAAGTTCGGAAACCCTCCGGACGTCCTCCAGGAGCCTGGGGTTCTCCTCCATGAGGAGCTTGAGCGACCTCCTGGGGTCAAAATACCCCCTGAAATCCGCCAGGTCGAACTTCACGAAGTGCTCGACGAAAACCGGGTTCTGCTCGGCCGGGGTAAGCCCCGGGTCGATATCGTAGCATTTCTTTACCTGTTCCTCGTAGGGAACGATAACCAGGTCCCCCTCCTCGAACCTCCTGTGCGTCCAGTCAAACCGCCTGCCGTGAATAACGATATGGCCGTTCTTCTTGGGATACTTCAATATCATCCCGTAGAAGCCTCCCGGCGGGTGGCAGTACCCCTCGCAGTAGACCAGGCTACCGTCGTTCTTGAGAAAATAGATAGAGTCCGACGGCTCCCCGAGCTCCCCTATGGGAATGAGGAACCTCTCCATCACCTCTTCGAAACGATCGACCATAACAACAACCTCCGTATCAAGCCGAGAATAATATCACATGCCATTAAGTACACGCAAGGAGAGGCTGTTCAAATATAAACAGGCGGCGGGTACCGTTGGCACCCGCCGCCTGTTTATGTTATGGGATATCCTCGTGTTGCCCCGTTATCGGGCATCGTCCGGGAACCTTTCGCGCCCGGCTCCAGGCCTCCCGGACCCGGATCCTCCGCGCCCCGTCCCGCGGCGCCTTTCCGGCGCCCGGCTCTCTCCGCCCACGCGCTTGAGGGCGCGCTCGCGAATGAACTCGCGCCGATCCTTGGCCTCCTCTATCCTTACTGCCTCGAGCTTATCCACTTGCTCGACCGTCAGTGTCTCCCTCTCAGAGATCATCGACTCGGCGCGGTTCCTCGCGAGGTCCTTCTCGATCTCGCCTATCTCGCCGATGATCCCGTCGATGGTCTTCCTCTCGACATCCGGGTCATCCATAGCGCTCCTCAGGGCGAGGTCCTTGATCTCCTTATCGGCCTCGAGCCCTATCCGCACCTGGCCGAGCTTGTAGGAGGAATCCCTCAGCTCCCCGCGCTGCTCCTGTGTCAGGCCGACCTCGGCCGCGACACCTGGATTCTCCCACCACTCCCCTGTCGCTTCCTTCCTGAAGAACCCGCCGGCTTTGCCCCTACGCCCGCGGTGTCTCTTCCCGCGGCCCCTCTTATCATCGCGCCTGCGGCGTGGCTGGGCCATCTCATCTACTTTCTCCCGCTGGAGTTCCGAGAGCGTCTCCCGTGCCGCAAGCCTCCCGTCGATACGGTTTGCCAGGATCTCCGTCCCGGCCGCCGCCTTCTCCTCGGATGCTCTGATCACGGCTTTTTTATCTATAGGGTCCTGCCGGAGAAGATACTCGATCTCGTTCCGCTTCTTCTTGAGACGGGCCTTGATCTCGATATCCTTCGTCCGGCTGTCTAACGCCGCCTGGTCCAGGGCCCGGACCTGCTCGTCATCGAGCTTGAGCTTCGCCGCTACATCGGGCTTCATCCACCACTGCCCGGGAAGCTTCGCCTCCAACGAGTATGCCGCCACAACGGCACCCATTACACCAACAACCGTCAAAACCAATACCTTCTTCATCTTCCTCCCTCCTTTTTTAAAAGGATTTTGCTTTCCAACTTATTAAACGATGAACGGCCCCGAAGGTTTAAAGTTATAAAGATTGGTTTCATCTATATTGCAGGCACATTACAATATCTAAACGGCGAACCTTAAAAGCCCTGGTTAAGCATAGGATGAATATTAAGGACGTACTAAAGGAGCTATCTCTCGGCCTACCCGCAAACCTCCCGGAGTACGTCAGCGAGCAGCGATGGTTCCGGAGCAAGGCCAGAAGAATCAAAGGGGTCCATCTCGTCGATATAGCCTCCGGAGAGAAAGGGACCCCTCTCTATTTCATGGCTCTTATTCATGTCGAATACGACAAAGGCGGCCCGGAGGTATATTACCTGCCGCTTGCCGTCGCCACCCTTAAAGCAGTCGCGGAAATCGACCCTTCGAAACTCATCTCGACGATCAAAATCGGAAACGAGACAGTAAAGCTTTATGAAGCCTCGGAGGACGAAGCCTTCAACATGATGATTCTGAACTCTATCGCGGCATCCGCCGCGGTGAAAACCCGGGAAGGTTCCTTCGTATTCGAACACACGGACCTCCTCCCCGATAATTGCCCGGCCTCGATACCGCTAGGCTCGGTAAAGAAGATCTCCGCCGAGCAGAGCAACACCTCCATCGTCTTCGGGAAGGCGTTCATCATGAAGAACTACAGGATGGTCGAAGAGGGCACGAACCCCGATTTCGATATCTCGCTCTTCCTCACCACCAGGACGGGGTTCCGGAACTTCCCCTCCCTGCTCGGCTACGTGGAGTACCTGAAAGAAAAGGGCGGAAATACCACCATCGCGATACTCCAGGAATACATCGGGGGAGCGGACGACTGCTGGGAGTGGACATGCGGACGCCTGAAAGAGATCTACGCCTCTATCCCTGCGCCAGGCCAACCAACGCCGGCCGGGAAAGAGGAGACGATCCGCTCTCTCTCCGGAGATTACCCGGCCCGCATGGAAGAGCTCGGCAGGGTCACGGCCCGCTTCCACACCGCCCTCGCATCGGACAGGGACTTTCCCGCGTTCGCTCCTGAACCGGTAACGGAAAGGGACGCGGCGAAATGGGCAGGCCTTTTCTCCTGCCAGATACGCTCCGTCCTGGGGCTCGCCGCGGAGATGCTGCCATCGTTGCCGGAAGAGGTGCAAGAAGAGCTCGCCCGCGTAATAGGCGGGAAAGAGGCCTTCCTTGAGAGGGTAAAGGACCTCTCGCTCCTCTGCGAGGAAGGCGTCTCGAAGATACGTGTCCACGGCGACTACCATCTGGGCCAGGTACTCAAGAGGGACGGCACCTTCTTCATGCTCGACTTCGAGGGTGAGCCCGCGCGGCCGCTCGCGGAGAGAAAGGTCAGGCAGTGCGCCCTCAAGGACGTGGCGGGGATGCTGCGCTCGTTCGATTACGCTGCCTATGCGGTATTATTTGAGCTGGGCGCCGAAAAGATGGGGCCGCTCGAGGAGTGGGGCACGGCCTGGAGGGACCTCGCCCGACGCTCCTTTCTCGACGGCTACCTGTCCGGGACGGGGACGGCGTCCTTCCTCCCGCGATCGCACAAATCACTCCAAAAAGTCCTCTCCGTGTACGAGCTGGACAAGGCGATTTACGAGCTCAACTACGAGATGAACAACAGGCCCGGCTGGCTCAAGATCCCCGTGAGGGGCCTTCTCGGCATAATGCAGGGATAACCGGCTGATGCAAGATTTCAATAAAACCGTGGATTGAACGGATTATTTTTCAACCTTGATCAGTGTAATCCCTGTCTGCCGACATGCAGACGCAAAATCCGTGGTTTAAAAAAGTTACTAAGCTAACTGGCCGGGAGCAGGGTGCGTATTACTAAAGGGGCACGTTGCCAAGTTGGCCCGGAGTCAACTGGACATTTACTAATGGGAGCATAAAATAGATTGCATGTCATTGCGAGCCCCCGATCGCGAATGCTTTCGGGGCGCACCCTAAAGAGGCTGCCCAACAATTGTCATTGTCTGGCTATTTATTATTCCCTATGCCGAGCGTGGAACATCAACCAGAGCTTGAAAAGAAAGCGTTTCCAGAGGGATGGCTTCTGTAATGATCCCCTCTCTCTCGACCGATCTTCCCGCATATAGTCTCTGTCATACAAACCCATTTAAAACACCGTTAAATCTGTGGAGTAACAACCTTAATGTTGCCATATATCACCGCGTTTGCCAATAAGCTTCCCTTTCCATTATGATAGGTTATTAAGAAGCCATGCGACCAGGAGCAGAGTCGGAACGCAAATTTTGGTGAAGGTGATCTTCAGCCTGATTATGATCGGGATATTCCTGGTTGATGTTTTTCGCTCCATGAATCTTCTGGAGTAATGCCGGGAGCCCGGCAGGAAATCGGGAGATTGCAGAGAAAAGCTTTACCTAAAGATGGATAATATCCTCGCCGTGATAGAGGGCAATAAAAAGAAGCATGTAATCCCTCAAATGCCTGGTCAGCAAGAAGTTTTGCCTTATATGCTCCTTTCCGTTTCTGCCTAACCAACCGGCGTATTCCGGATTGTTTAAGAGCTGCCGTACAGCACGGGCGGCGCCCTCAACGCTCCGGCAGAGCAAGCCGCCGCGCTGGTGCTCTACCTGGAGAGGAATCCCTCCGACAGCGGAAGCCACAACCGGCTTGGCCTTCCAGAGAGCTTCACTGACCACCAGACCAAATCCCTCCCGGATGGATTTCTGGATGATCACCGTCGAGGCCCTCTGCAAGGCGTTTATATCGATATCGTTTTGTTCGGGCGGGATGAGAAGAATATGTATGTCTGGATCGCGGCAGGCTTTCTCCCTCACTTCCGACAGCACCTTGTCCGATTCCGGATCGTCGGCCGCACTGTTTCCTGCCAGGACCAGCTGGCAGTCGTTATACTTCTTCACGAGATTGAACGCGTCGATTACCCCCACCGGATCTTTCAGATAGTCGAAACGCGAAACCTGGGTAATCACGGGTTTGTCTCTCTTGACCCCGTACTTCTTAAGCACGCTGTCTATAGTTTCCTGCGGTATCTCCTTATTTTTGTCGCTCAGCGGGTCAATTGAAGGAGATATGAGAAACTGCCTGAGGGCCAGCCTCCTGGAGAAGAGGGGGCTGGAGAAAATCACCCCATCATATTTCATTATGAACTGCTTCAGGAAGGCGAAAACCCTTTTATCTGCATGCGCTATATCGACGTGGCAGCGCCAGACCCACTTTTTTCCATCACGTCTCTTCTTTCGAACGAGCATGATGGGCTGTGGATCGTGCACGACGACGATATCACCGTAGATATCCGTTTCATCGATAATGCGGGCGCCCTCATTTAGAAAAAACTCGTATATACCATCTGGAATTTCTTCTTCTCTCCCGTGAAGCGCGTTGTGGAATTTCTTCGTCACCTCGAAGAAGCGTCTGTCACCTTTGATTACATCCCACCGCGCGTCAACGCCGAGCTCCCTGAGAAGCGGTATGAACCTGGTGAGTATCTCGGCAACCCCCCCTCCCACTGCCGTGGAGTTTATGTTCTGCACAACAACCCCCTTGAGATGCGCCGCCAGGAGCTCAAGCTCCTCGATCACGCTCCTGCCGACGATGGGCCTGTAATCCTTAATGCTTGCCATGCTCTAAGCCCTCTTCTCCAGAAGCCCGATTATCTTCTTTCTCAGACCCTCCAGGGAATAAATATAGGGATCAAGGCGTGAAATCCTGTCCGCGAGCTCCGTGTCGCCCAGCGAGCTTTCGAGCCAGTATGAAAAATCGTTTGTTCTCTTCTCCAACCTGAGACGAGCCTCGAAAACATGGAAGTATATGGAGTTCGTGGATACCTTCTTCAGCAGCCGTGTGAACTCCTCGAGTGTACACGCGGTGTAGCGGGTCGACAATATGACGCTGGTGGACTTGACAAAATAAAATTCCGCCCCGTGATATACGAACATCCTTCTCGAGCCGCGTTCTTCATCGAGATGCCTCTCGATCGTCCCGACAATCGCCTCCCGGAGATCGTGGATGGTACGAAAACGGACCGTATCGATGCCGGCGAGCTTCTCGCCCAACATCCCGTCCCCCAATATCTCGCCCACCCAGTAGGCGAAATCGTTCGATGACACCAGGGAGAGGCGGTGGTGCTTCTCCGCGAACCGGTGCGTGTGATGATATATTGAAGAGCTCGGGACCTTTTTGATGTGCCGGAGTAGCTGATCGATATTCGCGGCCTTAAGGCCAGTCAGTTCCTGCAGATTAAACCTCGTGTGAAAGACGAACGGCTCCGTCGCTTTCAGTCTAGTTCTCATTTTAAATCTGCCAATTTTCTTAAAAAACTTTTAACTTCCCTGACATTGGCAAGGTAATACTCGGCTTTGGAGCTGGTGTTTGGCCGTCCCACGTAGACCGTGATCCCCTTTCCAAGAAGGGCGCGGAAGGCGTCCTCATCGGTGAGATCGTCGCCCACGTATATCGGCAATGTGATCTCCGTCTTGCCCATTATGGCCGGCCGCTTCAAGAGCCACGTCACGACCTTGCCCTTATTCCAACTGATCGGCGGCCTCACCTCGAATACCTTCTTCCCGCCGGCAATCCTTATCTCACCCCTTAGCAGGTACGGCCGCGTGATCTCCTCAAAGATCAGCTTCACGCGTTGAAGGTCCCCGCGCCTAACGCACCTGAAATGAACGCTCAGGGAAAGGCCCTTATCCTCGACAGAAGATCCCGGTATATCTCGAAGTTCGCTCCCGAGCTTATCCGCTATCCTTTTGAGAAGGGGCTTCGTCTCGCTCGCCCTGGGAATTACGAAGCGCAGCCTCGGCACTTCCAGCTCAAGGCCGTGGTTTCCCGCGTAGATAAGCCCTTCCAAACCCACCAGTTTCTTCACGTCCTTCAGCGACCTGCCGCTGACGATGCAAACAATATAACGGGGCTCATGGCTTAATTTGTCGAGCAATCTCCTAGTTGTATCAGCGAGAAGAGCCCGCTTCGGCGACCTGACGATAGGCGTCAGCGTTCCGTCATAGTCGAGGCAAAGGAGGACGTACCTATATCGCTTGATATGGTTTTTTACCGTATTCCAATTCTTCAATAGCGATTTCAAGGGAGCATTACTCCAGGGATTCGGCAGCAGCGAGAAAATTATCAACCCATCGAAAGACATCGTTGTGACGGACTTCGGAGCGGAGTTTCCGCATGCGCTTCTGCTTCTCCTCAATATCCATTGTGAATGCCTCGAAAATAGCGTCGGCGGTTCTCTCTACATCGTAGGGATTGACAAGAATGGCCCCCCTATTCAACTGGGCCGCCGCGCCCGCAAACTCGCTGAGGATCAGCACGCCGTTATTCCCGGTACACGACGCGCAATACTCCTTCGCGACGAGGTTCATCCCGTCGTTGAGGGGCGTGATCAGAGCGATCTCGCAGGAGCGGTAATGAGCCACCAGCTGCGTGGTATCGAGGGTGCTAAAAATATAGTGTATGGGAACCCATCCCAGAACTGTAAACCGGCCGTTGATGCGCCCCACCAGTTCGTCGAGCTCGCGCTTCATCGCCTGGTACTCAGGCACTTCCATGCGACTGGGTATGACGACCTGTATGAGAGAGACCTTCTGCCTCAATTGGGGGTACTTTTCCAGGCATAGATCGAACGCCTCGAACCGGTTTGGTATTCCCTTCGTGTAATCCAGCCGGTCAACCCCGAGTATAAGCTTGTGATCCGGAAATTTCTCGTGAAGCAGCCATGCCGCCTCCTCGACCTCTTCTGTTTTGGCAAGATCACTGTATTTTGCAAAGTCGATGCCGATGGGGAAAACCCCCGCCACGGTCGTTCGGCCTTCGTAACTGATAATTGAATAGGGCCTTTGATACCCTACGCCTGCGGAGGGGACCAGACTTTTGATGCACTGAATAAAGTTCCTGAGGTCTCTCCTCGTCTGAAATCCGATCAGGTCGTACTGGAGCATTTTCTGGATGAGTTCCAGTCTCCAGGGAAGCCTGATAAAGATGTCCGGAGACGGGAAGGGTATGTGGAGAAAGAAGCCTATCTTCCTTTTAAAGCCAAGCCTCCTCAACTCGCTCCCGACCAGCAGGAGCTGATAATCCTGCACCCATATAAAATCATTCCCCGCGCTATAAGAAGCCACTGTTTCGGCAAACTTCGCGTTTACCGCTTTATAGGTATGCCAGTTCGATCTATTGAAAACAGTTTTTCCCAGGAGGCCGTGGAAAAGCGGCCAGAGTGTCCCGTTGGAGAAGCCATGATAATAATTTATTATTTCTGTCCTCTTAAGAGTAACAGGCTCTATCTGATAGCCCAGCCTTTCCGGGGCCACTCTTAAAATCCTTCTGTAAGGCAACTGTTCGTCTGAGCCCGGCCAGCCTATCCACATCCCCTTCTTTTTCTTCAATACGGGAGCAAGGGCCGAGACCAGCCCTCCGGTGCCGGGTTCAAAAATCCAGCGCGCGTTCTTTTTCCGAATAACAACCGGCAGCCTGTTGGATACAACCACTATTGGTTTATAAATGGCAAACCTCCTTCTCAGTTAAGACACGCTTTTCACCCTAGCCAAGACAACAGGATAAGTCAAGTAAGCCGCCTATTACCAACCTTTGAGATGGGATAGTATATAGCCCTAGCCTGCCGTACGGTCCCGTCACCTTAGACGAGTGAAAAAAGGCAGGATCTTTATTTAACAATCCGCGTCGATATGTGGTAAATTGTTTAATTCGCTAAAAATGGTAGCCGCTCCGATGGCTATCGGGGCAATATGTTGCGTGCCTAAAAAGTTTATCCGCCTCAGGAGATGGTGCGGCTACCATCAGGCTCCGATAAGGTCGGATTATTAATAAATTTGCGAGCGCCTGCCGGCAGGCAGGAAGCGAGCTAATTTATATGAAAGGATGAATTATGAAGATTGCTCTGGTATCGAAGCTCTGGGAACCGACGTCGCCCAACTCAGTCGGCGGCACGGGGTTCATCGTAGGCTCCCTCGCCGACGGCCTCGTCGAGAGGGGCCATGACGTAACCGTCTACGCCAGCGGAGACTCGGAAATCAAGGGGAAGCTCGTCTCGTTTTCCGATAAGCACGTGTGGGACAGGTTCCCGGAGGCCCTCTACTACCTCACCATAGCCAGGGCTTTCAAGGACGCCGGCCGCTATGACATCATCGACTGCCACGTGGAGGAGAAGGGCCTCTTCTTCAGCCCCCTGGTAGATACGCCCGTCGTCAACACGTTCGAGTTCGGCCTCTTCAACGACGAGCAGAAGAAGATCTTCGAAGAGTACAGGGACGAAAAGTGCATATCCATCTCCTACTCCTGCAGAAAGATCCACCCCGACCTCAACTGGATCGCGAACATCTACAACGGCATACGCATAAAGGACTTCCCCTTCAGCGACAGGCACGGAGACTACCTTCTCCTCCTGGGCAGGGTGTCTTCACAGAAGGGAGTCCACCACGCAGTGCAGGTCGCGCTCAAGTCGGGCATTAAGCTGATCATCGCAGGCAAGGTGGTGGACGAGGACAAGGAGTACCTGGATGAACTTGTATGGCCCCACGTCGACGGGGAGCAGATAAAGTACATCGGCCTCGTAAGCTACCGGGAGAAGATGCCCCTCCTGGAGAACGCCCTCGCCCTCATAAGCCCCCTCTGCTACCTGGAGGCTTTCGGCCTTAACCTCGCCGAGTCGATGGCCTGCGGCACGCCCGCCGTCGCGTTCGACCGCGGCGCCGCGGCCGAGGTCATCAAGGACGGCGAGACGGGCTTCATCGTGGAGGACGGCGACGTCGACGGGATGGTAGAGGCGCTTAAGAAGGTCCCGCAGCTCGACAGGGCGAAATGCCGCAAGCGGGTCGAGGAGAACTTCACCGTCGAGAAAATGGTTGACGGATACGAAAAAGTCTACAGGAAAGTCACGGGAAAGAAATGAAGCTCCTCATCAAGCAGCTGCAGAAAACCCGAAGACCATAAAGAAAGCCAAAAAATTGAACCGTCCGATTGAGTTTCCAAGAAGATCCGGCATTCTTCTTCACCCCACGTCCTTTCCCGGGCCGGAGGGCATAGGGACGCTTGGCGAAGAGGCATACCGCTTCGTTGACTTCCTCGAGGCGGCCGGCCAGAAGCTCTGGCAGATTCTCCCCGTCACGCCCCCCGGCATGGGTAACGCGCCGTACTCCAGCCACTCCGCCTTCGCGGGCAACACCCATCTGGTGAGCGCCGCATCACTGGTGGAGGAAGGCCTCCTGGAACCGGCCGACATGGAGGAGAAGCCGTCCTCTCCGGTTTCGCGCGTGAATTACGAAGGGGCCGCCTCGTTTAAAAATGCCGTTTTCGAGAAAGCGTGGAAACGATTCCTGGCGCAGGCGACCCCCTCGCAGTGGGAGATGTACGAGGACTTCTGCACCATCCACGCCTGCTGGCTGGAGGATTACTCCCTGTATGTCTCCCTGAAGGAGCAATTCGACGAGACCGCGTGGTGCGAGTGGCCGGCGGAGCTCGCTAAGAGAGAGGGCGCCGCCCTGAAGAAGTGGTCCAAGAAGCTCAAGGGGCGCATGGACGAGGTCATGTTCTCCCAGTTCCTCTTCTACACGCAGTGGGACAGGCTCAAGGCGTACGCCAACGGCAAGGGAATCGACATAATAGGCGACATCCCCATCTTCGTTAACCACGACAGCGCCGACGTCTGGGCCTTCTCCCGTTTCTTCCTCCTGGACAAGGAGGGCCGGCTCACCGAGCAATCGGGCGTGCCGCCCGACCCGGCCACCGGCGCGAGCCAGATATGGGGTCACCCTCTCTACAACTGGAAGGCCATGGAGAAGACCGGATTCGAATGGTGGGTCGACAGGTTCACGGTGACCTTCATGCTCGTGGATATCATAAGGATAGATCACTTCTGCGGCTTCGTCAAGTGCTGGCACATTCCCAACGGGGCCAAGACCTCCAGCGAGGGGCGCTGGGTGGACAGCCCCGGGCTGGAGATCTTCCGGGCGGTGAGGAAGAAGCTCGGCAGGATGCCCTTTATAACCGAGGATCTGGGGGCAGCCGACTGCGGCCCGCTCCTGGAGGAGACCGGCTTCCCCGGCATGAGGGTCCTCCAGTACGCCTTTGATAACGGGCCGGAGAACCCCCACCTTCCCCACAATCACAACAGGCACACTGTCGTCTACACTGGCACCCACGACAATAACACGTCCATCGGCTGGTTCCGGGAGCTGGCCCCGGAGACAAAGGAGCACGCCCTGCGCTACCTTGGTAAGGAGGGCGGCGAGATCAACTGGGGGCTCGTAAGGGCGGCCCTCGCCTCGGTTGCCCAGACGGCCGTGGTGCCGCTCCAGGACATTCTCGGCCTGGGAGGAAAGGCGCGCATGAACGTGCCCGGCGCCCACTCGGGCCAGTGGGAGTGGCGCTATCCACCGGGATCGCTCACGGACGAGATAGCCTCGCGCCTCCGTGATATCTCATCCCTCTACGGACGATAAACAGCGTATATCGTATTGCGTACTGCGTCTTAGGCCCCAGGTCTTGAGCTTCCAGATCCCCGCTGACTATCACTCGTTACTAACGGTTGCTACAAGTTAACTTCGCAAATATATGGTAGCCGTCCCGAATGCTTTCGGGGCGCACCCTACCCCGGTCCCGGTGGGACTTCCCTCCGGCGGGGTCCCTACCGGGAAAGGGTGCGGCTACCTCTGTAAATATAACAAATTCCTCTACTATCAAGTTGCTAGGGGTTACTAAAGGTTGTCCTTTTTTCATTCTTGTAACTTCTCGTAACCTGGTTTTTCGTGACCCCTCGCCTGCATGCCGTAGGCAGGTAACTTCTTCGTGACTTTTTTACCCGTAACCTCGCATCCTTGGAACCCCCCTCATGATTGATATGAAAAGAGAGACCTGCGGCGAGAGGAACGCAGTGCATAAGACGATAGAAGGCTCAGAGCTAGTCCATAGGGGTGCCGCCGCATGCAAACAGGTCTGCCTGAGCGCTGAGCGCCCGCCGGACGCGCAGGCCGTACCATACGCCGGCCAGGAGGAGAACGTAAAAAACGATGAGGCCCGCAACGACGGCGCCTCCCGGCACGAAGGCGAACCCTGCGTTCTGCACGAAGGCGGCTGCGCCGGCCGCCCTGACGGGGTAGACGGACACCTTGAACAACCAGGCGAGCGTGAGGATGAGAAAAAGCCAGATGTAGGTCCTCCTCAGGCGAATCGACATAGCCGCAGGTTGGGATATTTTGATCCTCCGCGTCGCCAGGTCAGAAGCGAGGATTCCCCGCCACTCGCCCCTGTCGTGGTTCTCCTCACCACTCAACAGGGGGGCGAAGAACTGTTTCTCGAGAAGGCGGATCCGCGAATCCAGCGACACGTAGTACATGTACCTTCTCCCCTCGATGGCCAGAAAAAGGAAGAGAAGTATATGAGAGAAGAGAAGCACCACGCTCCCCCCGGCGCCCTCCCGGAACGTGAAACCAAGCATGGCCGCAGTCATGGCGACGGCCCAGTTTGTCGTGTTGTCGACGATGTTGCGCCAGTTGTTGGACCGCGACATCTCTCCGCGGTAATAATGGGCGAGGGCCGTTATGTTCGGCAGGGGCTTTCCTCTTTCTTCGGCCATAATCTTTCTCTACGAAAGATAAAAACGTATCTCGTGAAGCGCAGGGCAATTGAAGATCGACTATTGAAGATTGAAAATTAAAAATTAAGCATTGAACATTCGTCTTTTCTACGCGTCTCCTTAATCATCCACTTCGGGCTGCCAAACGATCCTGTCGCCGGGCCGTACATCATACTTGTCGAGGCCCTCCTTCTTGACTTTCAGCTTGACCCGCGCCGTTGTGGCCGTCGCCGCCTCGACCTTCCCCTCGCCGATGATCTCCCTTGTGATCACCTTCTCGCCGGTAACGGGATGTTTGATCTCCACGTCCCTGACGAGGAGGACCTTCTGCTTCCTGCGCAGCCCGTCGTCCAGCCCCTTGTCAACCGTGCCGACCTTATCCTGGTAAGTGAGAACTACCGCCTCGTGCTGGACCTCGCCGAGAATCTTATCGCCTAGCTTCTCCATCGCCTTCTCGACCGCCTTACGCAGCGCCTTCGGGGCGGAAACCGACGGCCAGAAGGTGCTCTCGGACGCGTCGTAGCTCCCGAGCACCGTGCCTGTCTTGAGGTCCAGGACCCTCACGCCGACGCTCGCCGAGGAGGTAAAAAGTGTGCCGTCATCAGAAACGTGCTCGCTCAGCGTGACGGAGTTGACATTGGCCAGCACGACGACCTCGGCGCCGGAGAGCTGCCCGATCTCAATCGCCTGGTCTTCCTTCACGTACCCGCTGTGGCTGAAGTCTATCTCGTCCAGTACCCGCCTGATATGGGCCCGCTCCAGCAGCCGGTAGCCGCCTCTCCTGGCAAATATGGAATAGAGCCTGTCCGCCACGACATCGCCCGCCCCCGCAAATTCCGTCTTGTTATTGACGGGAAGGATGGCCAGCCTCTTCTTTATCTCCCCTCCGGCACTTGGGGTATCTTGAGAGAAGACGGGCACGGCCAGGGAGAAAAGGAGCGGGATACTGAACGCGGCCTTGAAAAAGGAATTCATACCTCCTGCATTACGCCACATACCCATTGCCCCTGTCAACGCCCGAAAATAGAGAATGATCGAGACCGGGACTCGATCATTACACCAAATAATGGCCTCCGGGAGGCCATTATTCCGGAAGACGATGTTAATACAGCTCCCGTATGCCACGCTCCTTCGATAGAGCCTGCACATAATAATTATCTTTCACATGCCGCTCCAGCAAATCCCTGACCTTTATGCCCGTATTCTTAACGGAGTGAAGTCCCCTGAGCACCGGAAGAGCATCCTTTAAAAAATCGATCGTGCAGACACGGTAGGTCGCTCCGTCCCGCATCGGCACCCCGTCTATTTTTATATCCGTAGCTCTTTCACCGGGTTTCTTCTTCATGTCATAGGTAGCGGTTAAACCGGAAAAATATAGCCGCTCCCCCCTTTCGGAGGCGTCTTCCTCCATGATATTTTTCAGCTGCTCACCGCTGAGATCGAAACAGACAAGCTCGTTTGAGAAGGGCAGGACCCTGTATATGTCGCGGCGCGTTATTTCCCCCCGGTAGATGCCGTCCCGAACGCCGCTCTTGTTTATAAACGCTACGTCAACGCGCGCTTCCTCCCTCATCAAATCCGCGGCCAGATCGCCCATCGCGGCAACTTCCCAACTCCCCGATATGTTCCCCCGGGCGTAGCCGAGCACCTCGTTCGCCTCCTCGCCGGTTTCGCGTATATCCCCGGCGACCATCTCCGCGATTCTCCCATCTTCAGGATAATCCTTCAGCCAGAGCGGTGTAATTGTGTTCCTGTACCCGGCAATACGGCCGGTAATGCGATTGTATTTCAGGTCCAGCCTCCCGACGTGCGTAAGGTGACATCCGGCCTGGCACACCAGCGTCCCGCTATCCGGCTCAACGTAGGGCGGGTCGATAATCGCGTGGTAATGCCCCCCCACGATCAGGTCGACACCCTCGACTTCCTTTGCCAGCCGGTAGTCGGGGCTAGATTCCGGATCGGACGGGTTGAGGCCCAGGTGCGTAAGTAAAATAATCAGCCCGGCCCCTTCCTCCTGCAATAACTTCACCTGTTCCTTCGCCGTGCTTACGATGGGCGCGAATTCAACTCCCTCCATGCCGTACTGGGGAACCGTAATCCCCACTATGCCCACCTTTGTCCCGTCGCACTCCAGCACGACATTAGGCTCAGCCCCCTCCACCACCCTGCCGGTATCGGCATCCAGGACGTTTGCACCCAGGAGGGGAAAACCGGCGGCGGCGGCCAGTTGCGGCAGGAATGCAGTGCCATCGTGAAAATCATGGTTCCCTATGGTCGCTGCCCGGCAGGATAATTCGTCCATCAGCTTGACCACCGGCTCCCCGTAATCGCGCTCACCTTCCAGTGTCCCGTGGAAGAAGTCACCCGCGTCCAGCAGGATATAATCGTCCGGCACATCCTCTCTCTCCAAATACGTCGCCAGGCTACCGAACCCCCCTATCTCTTCGGCAGAGTCGGATTCCTGGGAGACTAATCGTTTCGACGGCCCGATCCGCCCGTGAATATCGTTCGTGTATATGATTGTGAAATCCTGGAGGATCCAGAAGTTATAGAGAGAAACGAGGCCGGCCAGGAGGAAGATAACCAGCCCGGCGACAACTACTCCTTTTTTCTTAAGGACAGATATCATATGGACGCGTGGTATTTAAATACACGGAACGTCTCCTTGCCGGTAACTACCTGCCTTTCCGGAGACGGCCGGCGACAACGTTCCAGGTTATGACGTCCTTGGGCAGCACGAGGAGGACTCTCTTCTCGAACCTGCCGTCCTTCCAGGTGTAACGACGGACCTCTCCCTGGTCGTCCGAGGCCACGTAGATCTCGTCGGCGACGTTGCCGTCGAGGTCCGCCAGGTATATCGCGTGCTCGTAGCCCGAGGAGCCTGAATCGATCTGGGTGAGTTTCCATTTTCCCACGGAGTCCTTCCTGAAGAGCCAGAGGCCCGACTTCATCCCAGCCGCCACGAGCTCACTCTTCCCGTCGCCGTCGACGTCGCCGCACGCGAGAAAACGGCACTGGCGGTCTTCCAGCGTGGCTATGTCCTTCCCGGCCCATTTGCCGTCTTTTAGCGTGTACTCCCTTATACGGACCGGGCTGACGACCTTTGTTCCCTTCCCCTCGGCCTTCGTCTCCGCCTCAACGACGGCAAAGAGAGTGTCGGTCCCTTTTCCGTCGATGTCCGCCAGTAGTATCTCCTTGGCGTGGGTTCCCTTGAAGCCCTCGACCACCGTCTTCTCGAACGACTTCCCGTTCCAGCGGTACATGACGATCTTTCCCGGCTGGGAAACGAACGTGGCGCGGTTGCGGTCGCTGGGTGTGACGAAAAATTCGTTCAGCCCGTCCCCGTCTACGTCGCCTATCTCCACCTCGTGCACGAATATACCCTGCTCGCGGTCCAGCTCCCGTGCCAACCATTTGCCGCCGGCCTTCTCGATCACGCCGACGACGCCCTGGTCGTGCGTGGCGACGACAATCTCCGGCACGCCGTCTCCGGTCACGTCCCCCACCTCGACATCGCGCAGCCTGTCAAACTTGCCGCCGAAGGAGGGGGACCATAGGGTCGTCGCCTGCCATTTACCGCCTTCCTTCCTCCAGAGCTTGAGGACGGCCTTCGTCCCGCCGATCGTGAGAATGGATTCCCCGTCCCCGAAGACCATGGCCTTGTGGAAGACGTTGCTGTCCGGGTCCTCGAGGACCTCCTCCTTCCACTTCGGGCTCCCCGGCCGGGCGATGCCCAGGCGGGCTGGTCCCGGGACAACCTTCTTGCTGCCGTCGGGCTGGGCCTCTTTTAAAAACTGCGATTGGGAGATGATAAGGACGGGTTCCCTCTCCCCCGTCTCGCCATGAAGCGACCCCGCCCCCAGTAACAGGGCTGCCACCGGAATAACAACAGTTACTCCCCTCATCTTCACCTTCCTTCCTGTTAACCCGGCACTTCGCCGGGAAGCAATTATACCGGTTTTCCGGAGGGCGAGGTTAAGTTTAGGTGAAAAAGACCTGCTGAGCGCGGCACCCTGCCCTACAGCCAGCCGTAATCGATCTCGATGGGGCTGTCGGGGAGGTTGCCCTCTTCCTCGTCGTCGCCGTAACTCTGCCCCCAATCCTTCATGTAGTCCGGGAGCTGCTCCGAATCGTACGGCTGGAAGTTTAACCTCAGGGGATAGCTCCAGGGCGTCGGTGTCGGAGAAAAGGTGGGCGTCTGCGTGATCGTGGGCGTCCTGGTGACCGTCGGGGTCCTCGTGGCCGTCGGCGTGGACGTCGGCAGGGGAGTGTCCGTCGGCGTAGGCGTTACTGTCGGTGTCTGCACGATATAATCCTCGTCGCCGGCGAACCTCATGCAGCTCGGGGAACTCGAGCACGAGGGGTAATCCGCCTGCGCCATGTCGAAGGCGTCCTTGACCGCGTATCCCTGGTCCATGTATGAGAAAAGCGCGTCCTGCCAGGAGAGGGAGTAGAAATACCAGCAGATCCAGCAGTGCGTCTCAGACATACCGCAGTAGCCGACTGTGACGGTGTCCTCGGCGGAGCCCTTTCTAAACTCATACGAGAGCGTGTTGTCGCCCGTGCTGCACATTCCGTCGCAGCTCCCTATGAAGGTGAACGGCATCTTCCTGTACGGCGCGATCCAGCTCTCTACCTCACTCGCAGTCGTCCTCTCATAGGAGGTCCCCCCCGTGCACCCGTTGGCAAAACGGGTGCTGCCGCCGTGCGCCAGCTCGTAGAAAAGCCACGTCGAGGGGTCCTGGATCCGGCCCTGGACCTCGGCCTCCGTCGGCCATTCTATCGCCGTCGTGGGGAACCCCAGCGTGTTGAACCAGCTCTCCGCGCTTTCGTACCAGGCGGTCCACGACCCGCTGCAGGGGGAATCGTTCTGGGGGCCTGTAAGGGAAAACCCCTCGTGCGGGGGAGGAACGCCGTAACCCAGGAACTCCCCGGTCACGGCATCGGTGATCGTGACAACCACGGTACCCCCCGTGTCGCAGGTCACCACCCAGCACGGGTTCCCAGGCGCGTTGTCGAGGAAGAGTGAGGGCGTGTCCGGTGGGATAAAACAGAGGCAGGAAGAGAGGACCTTTCCCGCGGTTTCGAACTCCGCGAAAAAATCCGCGTCGCCCTTCGTGAGGAGGCCCGGCGGCAGCCGGTCCGGCAGGTCGTCCCGCCAGCGTATCGTCTCCTTCAGCAGCTTTCCCGTCGCCCTGTCGAACTGGAAGTTCAGGAAGTCGTTACCGGCAACGGCCTCCCCTATCATTCTCTGGCAGTAGTAAACGGTCCGGTCGCCTATCTCGTATCGCTTGAGCTCACCGCTCCGCAGTTTCCCGGCTATCCCGTACCGCTCGAACTTCGCCCGCCCTATGCTCGCGGGTGTAAGGAGAGCATCCTGCGCACCCGCAATCCCCGCAACAAGCAAAATAACCGATACCAGAAGGACTTTATGAAATGGCTCGGTGCTCTTCATTACCCGGCTTTCCACCCGCTAAAGGAGACAGGCGCTTTCTCAACATCGCCGCGGACTTCTGCTTATATTATATCGCACGGCGGCGACTGCAAAACAAAAAATGGCCGTCATCTTCCGTCACCGGGAGATGAGGGACACCCAAACGAAATATTCACTATATCCAAGGGGGGTACTCCAGAAGGTGTATTGATGAGTATTGCCGAGTACGAGAGTCTTCTAGAGACTCTTGAAATCCTGTCCGACCCCGAGCTTATTAGAGCTATCCAACTATCCGAAAAGGAGCTAAAGGCAGGTAAGTTCGTCCCCCTGGAGAAATTGAAGAGTGAGTAAAGACTATAAGCTGGTTCTTACGCCTCAGGCCCATCGGATGTATAAAAAGCTGACGGCGGCGGTGAAATCTCAGTGTTTGGCGGCCCTTGATAGGATCAAGAAAGATCCCTCTATCGGTAAGCCTCTTCTTTATCATTTAAAAGGATACCTCTCTTTCGGGACAGCATCTTACAGGATCGTTTATAAGGTTGAATTGAAACGTATCCTGGTAATAGTGGTCGCTATCGGCCATCGCAGGGAAATCTACGACAAGTTGAAGAAGCTCCTGAAATGAGCGGCACGATGTAGAGTACGCGCCCTTGAGTTCCGGGATGTCCCCGTAATTCCTTGGTAACGTTCAAAAGTTACGGCAAATTCCATAACCATATTTCCCCTCCCCAACGGGGGAGGGGATTAAGGGGAGGGGGCTTTAATGCCCTTATTCGTTCCTGTTTAACCTGTAAGAGATACGAGTAATTGCTTTTTTACCCCCACCTAACCTCCCCCATCAAGGGGGAGGAATTCGTATATAATGGCAAAATGCCGAACCTTTTGAACGATACTAATATATTAGCCGATAAGCCCCGCCGGAAGTGGGCGGCCGGTACACCGCGTAGCGGCGCCCATCCGTATCATTGCGCGCGATTTCCAGCTCGCGGAAGAACGCTCGCACATCAGAAAAAAGTGAAGCGCTGGTCTGTGCGGTCCCGAACTTCTTCGGGGTCGCGCGCCAGCACGGGCCTCCATCTCACAATGATTTTTCCCGTCGAGAAAGGGTGATTCAGCTATGTGGTGGGATGGGGATTATGTTTGTCCCTGGTTCAACAACTCATTTATCAAGGGGAAAGATTTGACCTTCTTCCTTTCCCTCTTCTTTACACGGATTGAAAAATCACCCTTGACTATTGCCTAATTTATGGCACACTATGCCTAGTATATTAGGAGCATACTGCTAAATGTTAGGCATATCACTTGAAAAGTTATTACGTTCTCCTGGGCAAATCAGAGTTCTAAGGGTTCTCTGGCGAGCCGGGAATCCCTTAACAGGCAGACAAGTCCAGAACCTCTCTGGCCTGGCTAATCTCGCTGCAATGCAAGCTTTAAAAAAATTGACGGATCTTGGGGTAGTTAGCTGCCGCAAGGCAGGGCGATCTAACCAGTACGAGTTGAAAAGGAGCCACTGGGCTGTTTTAAATATAGTCTCTCCGATATTCGAAGCTGAGAATAATGCGTTGGATCATTTATCCATGCTCATAGTCGATTATTTGCAAGATCATTGTATTTCAGGATATCTGTACGGAAGCGCCATTTCTCGTACGGCTGAGCGCGTCGGGGATGTGGATCTTTTCCTGCTGGTGAAAAGTAAGAAAGACAAGCTGTTATTGGAAAGCGGTCCCCTTGTAGAGTTAGCCAATAAGCTTTCGGAAACGTTCAATCTTTTTTTAGAGCCCAATATTTACTCTCGCAATGAAATGAGTCGTCGCACGGTTCGAAAGTTAGCCAGGGAGGTTGTAAAAAGCGGGCAGAAGATATTCGGGCTGGATTTAAGAGATTGCCTGAAATGATCAGGAAGGGGAAGATCAGGAAGCTTGATCCAACCTCTTCGAGGAATTATTTTGGGAAATCCCAGGAGTTCGCTGACTCCATGAGGAATAATCTCCTGGCGGGAAAATGGGATGCAGCAGGCTTAAATGCTGTCCACACAGTAATTAGTGCTGCCGATGCGATTTTAGCCGCTTACGGTGGAATTCGCTCCGCTGAACAAGATCATAGGTCAGCTGTTAGGCTTCTTGAAGAAGTTCTAGGAAAAGCTGTTGGTCCCGCTCGGCGCCACATATCTTTCGTCATTGCCAAGAAAAACACCATAGAGTATGAGCAGCGTCGTCTCACGAAAAAAGAAGCGTTAGCAATAGCCGAGCATGCAGAGAGATTCCTCCGATTCGCAAGCGAAATGCTCGGAAAGATTAAATAAATTGGCTTGTTTATCCTAAATTAGCCTATTTCGCTGGCTCCCTGAGCAAAGTATTCCACCATCAGGTGGAAAATAGTTTTACTCTCTTAAATCACACACGGAATCTCTCACTTTTCCGTCAAATAATCCAGACCTCTTGCGTACGAAAGCGAGAATGACATATCTGCTAAGATGGACACCGGTGGTCCATTAACAGAAAAAGTGATGTAGTTGGATAAATTTTTAGAGGTTATTATGATTCGTTTCATGGTATTGATTTTTTATCCGTTGTGTTTAGCAGTAATTAGCTACGTATTTGGTGAGCGGGATCGGGAGATAATTGTTCTGCGTCAGCAGATCTTGATTCTCAAACGGCAGCTTGGGAGAAAAACGATTACCATCGCCCCGGAACGAGCGGCGATGCTTCTTTTTGGGTGCAGGTTGGCTCACTTGAGCCAAGCGATTCTCATAGTACAACCAGAAACCCTTCTGGGTTGGCACAGGAAACTTGTCAGGCGAAGGTGGACGTATGCAAACCAGAACCCAGGGAGACCGAAGAAATCCAAGGAGATCAGCAATCTCATCATACGATTGGCAAAGGAAAATCCTGTCTGGGGCTACGGTAAAATTCAGGGCGAGCTGAAAAAACTGGGTATCAGTATTTCTCAGACGACCATCGGGAGGATACTGATACGGAACGGATTTCCCGCGCGGCCATATAGGGCCGGTGCAAGCTGGCGAAACTTCCTGGGGCAGTACAAGGACTTCATATGGTCCTGTGACTTCTTCACTGTTGAGACAGCGTTTCTCGCCAGGTTCTATGTTCTTTTCTTCCTGGAGATCGGGAGCAGGAGACTACATATCGCTGGATGCACCACCAATCCCGGTAAATTCTGGGTGACTCAACAATCTCGTAACATAGCATGGAACATCCAGGGAATGACCATCAAACCAAGATTCCTTATTCATGATAGGGATGATAAATTCGTTCGCTCTTTCGATGGAGTCTTCGAAAGCGAAGGGCTCGAAATAATCAAAACACCGTATCGGGCGCCAAACGCGAATGCCTACTCAGAACGGGTGATCCGCAGCATACGTGAGGAGTGTCTCGATCGCATAATCATCCTGAATGAGAAACACCTGAAGTTTGTTCTGAAACAGTATGAGAAGTATTACAATGAGGCGCGGCCCCACCAGGGAATCGATCAATGTATCCCGAACACACCTCCATCCGGACCTGTTACCGGCCAAATAAAGAAAAGAGCCTACCTCGCTGGCCTTCTTAACGATTACTACCGGGAAGCAGCATAGCTCCCGCCCGGCTTGATGTTACAATCGCTCACAGGATTGCTGTATATGTTGCCGCTTTTTTCTTCTCGTATGTGTGTTTCAAGTCCTCTCTGACAACGAAAACGGCAGCCCAATCATCAACGGGCTGCCATGTCCTGCTCAATCTTAGTGAATTTTACGACCGGATTAGTTTTGACACCCTACGCGCCGTTTGGATAGACCATCTGGGTCAGGCGACTACCGGAATCATACAAGTACGAGGTTACATCGTCTCCCTTTTATAAGAGAGTGCGAACGGTTAGGATTCAATATAAGCTTGTAAAATATTTCACAAGCTATATTGGGAGAGGTTAGACGGTGAGGCTCCAGAAATATTTTGGGGAGTGAGCGAGTGGCCGGACTACGGCTACGTGAGCCGGTTCACGCAGCCCGCCACGACCGGCCCACCCGCTTGTAGTGAGCTTGCTTGTCCTGAGTTTGTCGAAGAGCTAAACTGTTAAGAGGCGGGCTTTTTTAAGGCATAAAAAATTCCGAAGTTTAGGCCTCAAAATACGTGGATTGAAAAAAAACGTATGTTGCGATTTTCTACATTTTCGATTTCTGCTCGATTTCTGCATTTTTTTCTTGACAGAATGGACTCCAATAATGTAACTTGCCTGATGTGAAAAGACAATGTTCTCTATTTCTCTTCCTCGCTCTTCTGCTGACCCCGACCTGCCTGAATGCACAACCGACAGCAACCCCAACCCCTATCCAGCGAGTGGTCGCCCTTGGAGGTCAGTCACGAGGTATGATATCGACGTCCGATGGCCAGTATCTCTACATTACCGACAGGAAGAACGCTCGATTAATCAGATTGAACCTGTGGGACCTCAGCCAATCTCAGACTATAATCGCCAGCCAGCCTAGCAGACTTGCTCTCAGCCCTGATGAATCAAAAATATACGTTGCGCAGAGTGGTGCAACAACAATAGCTGTCGTGGATACGGCAAACTTCGCCACCCAGATCTGGGACCTCAACGGAAATGTCCCGAGTGACATTGAAGCCACGGACGACCGGGTTTACATAGCCGCCAACAGCAGCAGCTCTACCGCGTTGGTTATTTTAAATGCTACGACGGGAGCCATTATCAATGTCCATGAACAGGACTGGCATAGTTCCACTGGCCTAATTGAGATAGATCCTATCCGAAAGAAGCTCTATGCCGGTGCAGTGGGAAGTCCTATTGAACTTAGCCGCTGGGATATCACTACAGACAATCCCATCCGGGAAACACGGTCCACCTCTCTGGGTGCAAACGGGCGGAACCTAACGTTAAGCCCTGATGGTATCCATTTACTATATATGGTCGGTGGCGGCAACGGGGCCGGTTACACCGTTTATAACCTCCAAGCATTGTCCAACCAATTTCTATATCGCGATGGCGAGTACGGTATCGGGACTTATCCTCTCGACATGGTCTATCATCCTGACGGTTCGCGCGCCTATGGCATTTGCAGTGATCCATACGATACAGACGTTAAAATATTGAATACGGCGACTCAGGCGCAAACAGGAATATTATATCCTCAGTATGTAGATTACGGCGAAGACCCATTGAAACTATCTCTGAGCGGTGATGGTGGAAATCTTGCCCTTTACGCAGAAGATACCTACAACGATGATGATGGTCATCTTTATCTATTCTCTTTTACACCACCCCCTCCGACAGCTACGGTAACTAGAACACCAACCTGGAATCCATCTACTCCTACAATAACCCCAACTATGGTACCTACTCATCGGATTGTTGACCTTGGCGGACGTTCCAAGGGAATGGTGGCAACCGCTGATGGTCAATACTTATATGTAAGCGATTGGGCTAACGATCGCGTGGTAAGATTCGATTTATGGGATCTTTCTCAAGTGCAAGTATCGATTGGCGGAGAGCCCACCAGGCTTGCTTTAAGCCCTGCTGAGTCCAAGCTTTATGTTGTGCAAAGCGCTGCCACCTCCCTAGCAGTTGTTGATACATCGACCCTTGATGTCAATATATGGGACCTGAGCGGCAATGTTCCGGTAGATGTCAGGGCAACGGAGGATCGTTTATATATTATGGCGAACGAGCGACAGTCCAATGCCGCGCTGCTTATTGTAAATGCTTCGAGTGGAGCTCTTATTAAAGTTCATCAGCAGGATTGGGATAATGGTATCGGTATGATTGAGCTTGACCGCACTCGAAAAAAACTCTATGCCGGTGTTAGAGGTATAAGCCCAAGTAATCTTTTCCGTTGGGACGTATCCACCGATAATCCTGTGCGGGAAACACAATGCGATCATAGTGCTCTAGGTTCAAATGGGCGAAATCTGACATTAAGTCCTGATAACATCCATTTATTGTTTATGGTTGGAAGCGGGAATAGAGGTTACGTGGTATTTAACCTCCGGGCGCTATCTGATAAATTCCGCTCACGTGATGGCGAGTATGATATCGGGACTTATCCTCTCGATATGGTTTATCATCCTGACGGTTCGCGCGCCTATGGCATTTGTGGTGATCCATACGACAAAGATGTCAAAATATTAAATACGGCAACTCAGGTGCGTATTGGCACTTTAAATCCCCAATACGTAGGTTATGGCGAAGACCCCTTGAAGCTATGTATGAGCGGTGATGGAGGTAATCTCGCCCTTTATACGGAAGATTCTCAGGACAATGGCCGTCTTTACATATTCACTTTGCAGCAGTCAGGTCCCACGCCTACGCCGACGCCGCAACTGGTTCAAAAGCTTGCTGTGGTTAAGAAAAACGCTTCCGGCGATGTCAATCTTTACTACTACAACAGCCTGGTGAGGGGCGATTGGAATTGGAGCCAAGCTTACTTCAGGAACCATACTCCCTATTGCAGAGACCTGTGGAAAGTGCCGGCCGGGAACGACGCTATAGACATCACGGCAATAAGGGGAACGAGCACGCCCCTCCTGTACGCATTGAGGAAAAGGGAGCCGGGCAATTTAGACCTGTACCTTTACAGCGGGTTGGCTAAAGATGACTGGACTTTCTCAGACGCACTGGCAAGGAACGGCTGGCCGCGGGCAAGGGACCTGTGGATCATTCCCGGCGGAGATGACGCAGTCGGCATAGAGGCAGTCGATATCTCCAGCCCGCAGGACGGGACGGAGGAGCTCGCCATCCTGAAGAAGCAGCACGTAAGCGACCTGAACCTCTACTACTACAAAATGCTCGTCACAAGCGACTGGAGCTATTGGGACGCGGCATCACGGAACCCCTCGCCGGTGGCGAGAGACCTGTGGATCATTCCAAGGGGTAACAACGCTATTGATTTCACCTCCGTCTCGTCCGGCGGCGGCGTCAATAATCTCATGGTTGTGAAAAGAGACGGCATAAACGACCTGAACGTCTACATGTACAACAATCCCGTTGAGGGCGACTGGACATACTGGGACGCCATCGCGAGGAACCCCTCTCCCTTGGCGAGGGACCTATGGGTCCTGCCGGCCGGAAACAACATCAGGGGCCTGACAGCCATCGACGCAGACGGGGATGGTACAGACGAGCTAGCAATCTTCAAAGAGCAGGGACCAGACGACATCAATATCTACTACTACAACGCCCTTGTGCCCGGCGATTGGACGTACTGGGACTGCATAGCGAGGAACCCCTCGCCGCTGGCAAGAGACCTGTGGTTCGTCCCCGACGCGGACGACATCCTCGGTGTCACTGCGGCCTGGACGAAATAGCACCCTGGAATTTATCCCCCTCTTCTGCTGCCGAAACAGCCGGATCGTTTTTCACGTGAAGGAATGCAAGAACCGTTATAAAGCATCTACACAGTACGCAAAACACTGTGCGAATAAAAATAAGAGTAATGCGTAGACCTGACCCCTTGTTTTTTAGGGCGCACCTCGGGCTTCTTTTATCTCAAATATATTGCCGGAATTGTCTTTGAGAAATATAACGTCATCTTTTGATTCTCTTTTTATATTTGTAACGGGAAATCCTTTGGATTTTGCTTTTCTAATAACATTGTCCCTGTCATGAATAGAAATACAAATATGGTTGTAAACCGGGCTTTGCTTTTTGCCTGTTAAAAATAATTCTATAAAAAAATTATCCCTGGAAAGAAACGTAACGGAAGCCATGTTGCTTATGCCGAATGCCTTTTCAGATAAATCCTCGTAAAGGTCAAATTTATTTACTTCTTCCAGGCCCAGCAAATCTTTGTAAAAAGCCTGTATATCGCTTTCCTCATTGATTGTTATTCCAACATGCTCAAGCATAATTACCTCCATCTATGAATAAGGGATATATACAGTAACATAATTATTCTCAAAAGTTTACTGCCCGGAAAAACACCGGAAAAAAGCGAAACGTCCGATAGCTGCACCAGCACTTCCGGTCAGCTTGAGCGGGTGGTTGAGCAGGCGTAACTACTTCAGACTGCGGCAACTAAAGCCTGTTGTGCTTTGCGAGGTAGCCTGACAAGGATGAAATAAGACTCCGGATACAGGTAATCCTCCCCGGACTCGTCAACAATTCTCAGATAGCCCTCTTCTTCCGCACGCTTGTCGGCGATTACCTGGTAGATCTTACGCAGCTCCAAATCCTTACACTTGTCGTCTCTGACGCAAAGCGCAAACTTTTTTTCTGTATGTTGTGTCATAATAGTCCTCAGCCTAAAAAACGTTTGATTTTCATCTTCTTCATGCCAATCCCGTGGGCTTCATACCAATGGACTTCCGCTTGGCATGTTTTACCACTGGCAAGGCGCACTATAATAATACCCTTAAGCTTCCTCCAACGTCCAGGACCGGACTACTTCCGAAGACACATAATATCTTGGATTCTGCCACCGATAGCAATAATCTCAGTCTTTTCGACCTTGCCAATGATCTCGAAATACATGCTGCATTATACCTCAGCGGTTATCAAGCCTGCCGGAGGGGCAAACTATTGATGAAGCAACGGTTTTGCTCTCATAAGAAGTAAGGCTCGTGTCAAATCGCTACTTGCCGATCCAGGTGTCGCCCCATCTGCGGCCGCGCCATTCGGAAGCATAAGCGTAAATCATCGAGACCCTTTTTTCTTTGTCGAACTTGAAGGTAATCCTGTGCTTCCCTTTTTCATATCCGATAAAGAGGTTTATATAGGCGTCCTTACGGTCAACCCTGGCGGCCAGCTTTTTTCTCTCGTATTTTACCAGGTCATCGGTGCTTCCCAGAAGACGGGTAACTTTTTCAAGGGGATCGCCGATCCTGACACCGTAAATGCTCGCGCGGGACGGCTCTCTCGCCCAAAGGGATATGATATCATCGTCCCAGACAATAACCTCCAGGCCGGGGTACTCGAGCTTGTAAAGGTCAAGGTGCTCCTGCAGTTCGCGTTTTATTCTCACCCTGTTGAGAGAACTGCACGCCGTCCGCGACACCTCGGGGATACTATAGGGTTTTAATTCTTTCGGCTTGCCGAGATAGCCAATGAGCTTGCCCTTCTTGTCCCCGACCTGCAGGGTCCTCTTCCGGTCGGGCGGGAGAATCCGCCTGCTGCCCTCTTTTATCCTTTGCCTGAATATACGTTCGGTTGCGGCGGCGCGAAGCAGAACAATCCCCGAAATCTCCTCGTCGTCCAGCTTCACCAGGGAGACAACATCACCGGAAATCACCGGTTTCACGTAATACCAGCTCCCCTGCTCCCACTCCTCTTTATTCGTGTCCACGACCTCCCGCACAAGATTTCCCATGTACTTTCCGGAAGCGTTGAGAACGGGGTAGCTTCCCTCCTCAAAGGAGTCCATATCCGGACCCGGCAAAAGCTGGCCCGCCCGCTTGAGGAAGACATCCTTCATCTGTTCGATCCTGTGGGGGAAATAATCACCGTGAAGGACCAGCAGATCTTCCAGGCTGTCGCCGACCTTTATCCCCCCCACCTTTCCGGCCCGGGATTTACTCAATTTTACCTCTTCAACCATGTCCCTCTCATCGAACCTGACGGAAAGGCCCAATTCATCGTAATTCCACCAGTCCCCCTTTTCCTCCTTGTCGGCGCCCTTGAGACGCTCCTTTACTTTCTTAATATTATCCCCGGGCAGAATACCCAGTGTGGTTGCTTTATCCGAGGCGGATCGCAAGGCGACGGCACAGGCATTTATAAGCCTCCATGCCCGGGGCTCATCGAAGAGAACTTCATCGACCTTCGTGTAATCGAAGAGAAGAATGCCAAGATCGTGAAAAGCCCCCCTGAATTGCTTGACAGCGTCCGCGGTCTTCTTCTGCCTGAGAAGCTCTCTCCCCTTACCAACAGCTTCAGATGACGCGGCCAGCTTCTTCTTCGCCTCCTCCTTCAGGTCCCCCGATATGGAATTCTCCCACTCATCGTTGATATCGTAGATGTCCTTAAACCGGGGATAGTAGCTCCTGAAATAGTCCTCGAACTCTTTCTTCCGGTTCCTCGCGACGTAGCGACAGAAATCCCGGAACGTTTCCTCTTTCGGCTTGTTCTCCAGGAGATAGTTTACGAAGATAAGGGCCTCGGAGTAGAAAACACCCGCCCCCGCAGCAGGTTTATCGGGCGCTGTGAGCTGCCAAAGGGGAAGAAAATCACCATCTTCTCTTGCCTTTACGATCCTCAACCGAGCCTTCTCCATGGAGCGCTCCAGATTGCCCTCCTGGAGCTGGGCAAAGCCCTCATGGAGCCACGAAGGAAGGTTCGTCGTCGCGCTGGGGTCGGCGACATTGTAGATAACGATGTGCCCTATCTCGTGAGGAAGCGTCTCTTCGAAGAAGTCCTTCCTGACAAAGCCGAAGACCGCATCGGTGTTGGGCAGCACATCCCTGTACGCGAAAGCGAACGCGTAGCGGGCGGAGAGGGAATAAATCGACGCGCGCTTTTTATACTCCTCCTCATCATCCCAGAGGCATATGACGCATTTCTTGTTTATACGCTGCGTGTGCCCGAAATTTTCCAGGGCCTTTTCGCAGGCAGTAACAGCGACTTCAAGGCCGCGCTCGGCTGTTTCCCGCGATGTCGCATAACACGTGAAAGGGGGTTGCTTCGCCTCGTGGATCAACCCCATCTTTCGCAAGTTGCTTGCCCCGAGCCATTCCTTCTTGTATTCAACAGAGGCCCCTGCCCCCAGGGTAAGAAGGAAAGGCAAGAAAAGGAAACCAAGAATGAATGGGCTCTTTACCTTCATCGGCACTACCTTAAAGATATGAAGACGAATAACCAATATCCAATAACCAATTTTCAATGAAGAGACTGAAGACCAAAGACCATAGACAAAAACAGAAAAAGAAAGAACTGATAAGAAGAAATTGCCACAAAAACACCAAGGCACGAAGAAAAGACGAAATGCAAAGCGCAAAAAGGACAACACAAAAAAAGAAACTGGAAGAAACGCTTGGCAGGGAGGTTACTTCATCTTATAATACCCCGGGCAAAGGCCATGCGGGCTATCATACTGAACTTCGATAACTCGGTGACGCGGCAGGACAAGCTGCTGGAGATGTTCCGCCCGGAGGTCGTCGAGCTCACGGACATCGCGCCGCTGATCCGCATAGGGTGCCGATCCTCGTGCTACGAGAGGCTTCTTTCCCGCCTCGACGATGTTTACCGCTTCAAGGACGATCCTCCCCTGACGTTTACCGGGTCGGGTGACTTCCACCATGTTAGCCTGGCGATATTGCGGAGGATGCCGGAGCCGTTCAACCTGGTCGTTTTCGACTCCCATCCGGACTGGATAAGGCATGTCCCCATCGTCCACTGCGGCGCGTGGCTTGACCGGGCGGCAAAGCTCCCGAACCTCAGGCGCATGTATCACTTCGGCGTCCACCACGACATCAGCGGCCCGTGGCTCCTTTTCACGCCGCTCCGCCTCATGCGGGGGGGGAAATTGAGGGTCTTTCCCGCGCGTGAGGGCGAGAGCCTCGCCCTCAGGCGGAGGGCCCCATGCAAGGCGATCCACAGGCATGAGGGGGACACCGCCATCGAGATCTTTCTCGCCAACACCCTCTCCCGCCATCTGGACGAGATGTGCCGCCACCCCGTCTATATATCCATAGACAAGGACGTCTTCTACAACGGTGAGGCGATAACCAACTGGCAGGGAGGGCTGCTACGGGTCGGAGAGGTTCACAAGATATTGAAAGCTATATTTCACCACCCGCACTTCAGGCCGGCGGGCATGGACATCGGGGGGGATTACTCGGAGACAGAGCTATCGGGCCTCCTGAGAAAGATCCTCTACCTTTACGAAAAGGACGTGCGTCGGACGGCATCAGTGGAAGAGGCACGGCGCAACAACGAGGAGGTCAATATCAAGCTCGGGAAGCTTTTCATGAGATAAATGGAAATAATGAACCGAGGCGACGTGAATCGGAGAAAAAGATACAAGACACAAGATACAAGATACAAAAAAGATAGAAAGCTTGAAGCGTGAAAAAAATAGCCATAAAGACACCAAGGCACGAAGAAATTAAGAAGAATAGAAATATGGAAGTATGGAAATAAGCAGAAACAAAGACACGAAGGAAAAGACGAATGTTCAATAACCAATGACCAATAACCAATGTTCAACGAAAAGAGGCGGGATGCAGGATGCGAATGACCAATAACCAATGATCAATATGGCTATTAGGTTAACTCATCATAGATTTTATGATTTACCGTTGATAAATTGCAAAATAGGCAAATTTTTAATGCGCTAAATGGCATTTTTCGATGTTTGTTGATAAAAGATTAACATAACTAATTGCCCCGCAATATACTGGGTGATGAGTTAACCTAATAGCCATAATGATCAATGTTCAATTTTCAATCTTCAATAGTCGATCTTCAATCGCCCTGCGCTTCACGCAATACGAGATATGCTTGAAGAATGGGAGAAAAGGTGATATGTTTGTATTAAGAGGGAGGATGGTGCAATGAAATATATAGCGATCTGTTCCATTGTCCTCTTCGGAGCCGCAGCATCGGCGCAGGATTACCAGGTAGGCGAATACTACGCGCCGTACGGTACCTGCACGGGCGTAGATACAACATCTGTCAATACGGTCTATGACCCGCCGCCGTCCGTCAGCTACCCTGAAGGGACATCCTATTACCCCGATTACCCCGAGTCCTATACCCGGCCCAGGCATTACAGCAGGCGCGTCAGGTACGCCGAGCCCTGCTATCGGCCCCGGTATTATGACCCCGGGTGGTATCGGCGCGGCAGCTGGAGCAGCCCGGGGTGGAATCGCCACTATCGCAGGTACAGCGGCCGTCACAGTCATCACCGCCATCACAGCCATCACAGAAGGCACCGGTAAAAGCAGACAGGGGCAAAAAACCAATGTTCAATGTTCAATAACCAATGAAGAGACTGTAGACCAAAGACAATAGACCATAGACAAAAACAGAAAAAAGAAAAAAGGCACATCGTACTTCGTCCATCTACTCGTCTGAAGATACGGAATTCTCCCCCTAGAGCGTTACGGTTTTTGCTATAATTTGATGCTCTATCCGGCTTTTCTGCCATGGAAGTTTCCTTTATAGGTATGTATGTATATATAGTAATAGCGATCCTCTCCCCTATTATCTGGATCGCCGGCCTCATCTTTATCGTCCGCACCCTCTCCAGGTACCTCTCGGCAGCCCGCGTCCGCAGTGAGTCCGGCAAGGTATACCTCGATGCCCAGAGGGGCAGATGGCTCGACCGCCAGCTGAAGGAGTGGGTAACTGCGGGAGTCATCACGGGTGAGACCGAGGCGAAGATTCGGGACCGCTACTTCTGGGCCGGCCGGCACGGCGGCCGCGCGGTGGTCGCGAAGACTTCCCTCATAAAGGTCCTCGTCACCTTCGGATGCCTTCTCGTGGGGACCGGCATCATCTTTCTCATATCACATAACTGGGCCAACATCTCCCCCTGGGGAAAGGTCTCCGTCATAGTAGCCGGCCTCGTCCTCGTGCAGTGCCTGGGGATACGCCTTCTCCGGAAAGAGAGGAGTGCGAAGTTCGGTCACGCAGTCATCTTCCTCGGGAACATCATCTATGGCGGGGGGATCTGGCTGGTGGCACAGATATTCCACATCAACGCCCATTTTCCGACGGGCGTCTTCCTGTGGGGCCTCGGCGTCATCCCGTTCGCGATACTGCTGCGCTCGAACCTCAATTACTTCTTCGCGCTCTTCCTCTTCGCGCTCTGGACGCTTCTCGAGTCCATCTACTTCACGAAGACCCACCTGTATTTCGTGCCCGTCTTCTTCTTCGTCCTTGTCCCCGCCGTCTACCACATCCGGACGCGGACCGGCCTCGTCTTCACCTACCTCATCGGGTACGCGTGGGTCCTCACCAACCTCTACTACTGGACGGGGGAGGAGTTCTCGCCGTTCACACTGGGCCCGATGCTTCTCTACGGCCTCGCCCTCTACTCACTGGCCGTTTTTCACCGCCACGGTGACAGGTCCCGCTACTACAAAGCGGCGTACTACTTCCTGGCGGTGTTCCTCATATTAGCCGCGTGCGCTGCCTACACGCTCCTCGTCTTCGCGGACACCGGCGCGCTGGTGCTGGCGGAGCGGACAAACCTCGCCTACTGGGCGATAAGCGCATTCCTGGCGTGCCTGAGCCTCTGCGGGTTGCTGTACTGCATCCGCCGCAGGAAGCAATACGGGGAACTCTCCGGCGACGGCGTCCTCATAGCATCGCTCTTCGGCGTCTTCGTCCTTTTTCTCTTCACCGGCTACCTGGGCTCAACGGCGTTCATCTACTTCCTCCCCCTCTTCGTCTTCTGCGTCTGCCTCCACAACGTTCACAGGGGTGGCGGTATACTCCTGGGGCTCTCAGCTTACTTTCCCCTCTGGCTCATCTTCACGCTCGCGCGGTACAACTCTGCGACGGCGATATTCTCCATGCTCCTCGTTTACGGCGCGTGCGAGTACGCCATGAGCCTCATCCTCGACGCTAAAGGGAAGCACGGGTACGCTGCGGCCAACAGGCTCCTCGGCCTCTTCATCGTTTTTGCCGTCATATACCTCCACACGATAAAGGACTTCGCCGGTGTGGTCGTCGGGCCGCAAGCCCTGGCCTGCTCGGGCGATTTCTGGCTTCTCTACACCGTGCTGTACTGCTCCCTGGGCGTCCTCATCTGGCGGGGCGTTTTCAAGCCCCTGGGCGCCGGGAGGGGCATCCACATGAGGGAACTCATGGCCTTCCCTCTCTTCGTCGTCCCCCTCCTCTACGTCTCCTACATGAGGTACGGCGGAATCGAGGTCCCCATCGCGATCATCTCCAACGTCCTTCTCTTCGGCTACATCATCGCCTTGTTGATCATCTCCTACCAGCATGACCAGCCTGAGACGAGGGCTTTTTCGATCGCCGCTTTCGTCGTCCTGGTCGCCACCAGGTACTTCGACATCGGCCTGACACTCGTCACCAGGTCGGTCATCTTCATCTCGGTAGGCGTCGTCTTCATCATCGGCAGCGTCCTGCTGGAGAAGAGAAAGCAGAGCCTTAAGATACGGGAGCCCCATGAAGAATAGAATCCTCCTCTATGCCGTCGTCGTCTTCCAGGTCGCCGTCATCGGCGCCATAGCCCTCAGCAAGGGCTACACCAGGCTCACGGGGAGGAAGATAATGGTAAAGGTCGTCCCCGTCGATCCGCGGAGCCTCTTCAGGGGGGATTACGTCATCCTGAAGTACGATTTCTCCACCGTTGACCTGGCGAAGCACGGCTTCAAAGACGAAGTACCCCCGAGGGGGGAGTACCTCTTCCTGACACTGAAGAGAGGCCCTGAAGGCTTCTGGGCCCTGGAGTCCGTCTCACCGGAGTTCCCCGACACCGGCACAGGCGACGACGGCATTGTTGTGAGGGGCCTTATCGCGAACGAGGCGCGCTTCAGCAAGAGGGCCGATTTCATCTTCGGGATCGAGAGCTACTTCGTGCCCGAGGGAGAGGGGAAGTACATCGAGAAATACCGGGAGAAGAAAGAGCTCTCGGCCGAGATAGCCGTGGACAGGTACGGAAGGGCCGCTCTTTCAAAGCTGTTCATCGCCGGGAAGGAAGTCAGATTTGATTAGAAGATTGAAGTCAAATTGCAGATTGCAGAATGCAAAGTACAAAATGTAAAAAAATACATATTGCATCGTACTTCGGAATAGAAGACAGGAAAAATGACGAAACCAGAAATCCGATTCAATGACGAAGCCAGAAGATAAAAAAATAAATAATTAACCGCAAAGACGCAAAGAGCGCAGAGTTAGAGGCGGTTGAAAGTTGAAAAGTTAAGGACAATAACAACAAACCACTGAAGGCACTGAAAAGGTCCACGAATTACACTGATTACCACGAATGAAAAGAAGGTTCTCTCGCAAAGATCGCCAAGAACGCAAAGTAGGGCGGAATAGTTGAAAGAAGGAAAAAAGGTACTCGATATTGAGATAACAACGCGATACGCAGTACGAGGTACGAATAGTGAAGTCTGACACAAAATGACGGCGCGGGGAGACAAGCGGTGGATGGCGCTGATATGGGTCGTCGCCCTTGCGGTCCAGATCCTCTACCTCTCCGGGGGAGGGAAAGACCCCTCGTTTTTCGAGCCCGTTATCGACGCGGCCATGTACGACAAGCTTGCCCGGTCCATCGCGTCAGGGGAGCTGCTTCCCGACGGCGCCTTCTGGCAGCCCCCCCTGTACCAGTACTTCCTCGGAGGCATCTACTTCTTGTTCGGGCCGCATATCCTCGCGGCGAAAATAATCCAGGCCCTCATCGGCGCCACCTCGTGCCTCCTGACCTTCCTCATAGGAAAGCGCCTCTTCTCTCGGAGCGTGGGGGTCATATCCGGCCTCGTCATGGCGTTCTACGGCCCGATGATATTCTTCAACGGCCAGCTCCTCTCAACCGGCATGGAGGTCTTCCTCGACCTCCTCGCCCTGCGGCTCTTCCTGGCAGCCACGGACAAGCCGCGCGCGTCGCGCTGGTTCGCCTGCGGCCTGGTCACGGGAGCCGCGGCGGTAGCCCGGCCGACGATACTCGTCATCCTCGCCGAGGCGGTCGTCGTGCTCATCATCATCGCGATACGGCGGAAGTCCCTGGGGGGGTGGGCCGCCGACACGTTCAGCCTCGCTCTCGGCGCGGCCCTCGCCATAGCCCCGGCGACCGCCTGCAACTACCTCGTCGAGCGCAGGCCGGTCCTGATATGCACGAACGGAGGGGTCAACCTCTTCATCGGAAACAATCCCCACGCCGAGGAGACGATAGCGATACGGCCCGGCATCGACTGGAAGAACCTCCTCGACCAGGGATGGACGACGGGGGCGCCGACCAGGATAGAGCTGGACCAGTACTTTTTCAGCGAGGCGAAATCTTTCTTCCTCGAACGCCCGGGCGACGCCGCAAGCAACCTCCTCAGGAAGGCGCGTCTCTTCTGGAGCTCGTACGAGACGCCGCGGAACGTCGATATCTATGTCTTTACAAAGTACTCCCGACTGCTCTCCCTCCTCGTCTGGAGGCAAGGCTCCTTCTCCTTCCCCTTCGGGATACTGGCCCCGCTCGCCTTTCTCGGCATCATCACCGGGTGCAGGGGATACCGGGGGAGGGTGATGCTGGTCGTCTTCGTCCTGCTTTACAGCCTCGCCGTCATCGCGTTCTTCAACGCCGCACGCTACCGCCTCCCCCTTGTCCCCGTCCTCTCCGTCTTCGCCGCGGCGGGGATCGTCTGGCTCCTGAGACAGGTGCGTATCAGGAGGTACCTGCGCGCAGCGGCAGCAGCCCTCGCCTCCATCGCCGTCGGCATCCTCGTCAACCTGCCCGTCCGGGCGCCCTCCGACGGGGTGAACTTTCACGCGGAGCTCTACAACTTCCTGGGTATGCGGGACCTCCACACGCACAACGACCCGGCCGGCGCGGAGGAGGAGTTCCGCAGGTCCCTCCGGATAGACCCGGAGTACGCGGTCGTGCACGGGCGCCTCGGCTCTGTACTGGCGGAGCAGGGAAAGGTGAACGAGGCCATAGAGGAGTGCCGCCGAGCCATCCAGCTCGCTCCAAGCCTCTACGAGCCGCACTATACGCTCGCCAACCTCCTGGCAGCCAGCGGCCGCGGCGATGAGGCCATCGGATACTACACGCGCACGATCGAGCTGAAGCCCGACCACGCGGAGGCGCACAACAACCTGGCAAGCCTCCTGGTCAAGAAGGGGAGGATGGAGGAGGCACTCGAGCATTTCAGGAGGTCGCTTTTCCTGAAACCGGACGCGCCCGAGGGCGTCTACTTCAACCTGGTGCTCCTTCTGAAAAAGAGGGGCTCCTACGCCGAGGCGACGAGGGTCCTGCGGGCGGGAATCCTGAATCACCAGGAGAGCGCCGCCCTGAGGGCGAACCTCGCCTGGGTGCTTGCCACGTGCCCGGACGACACCCTGCGAAACGGAGTTGCCGCCATCACGCTCGCGGAGTCGGCCTGCATCGCGACGGGGTATTCCAACCCCGACCTCCTCGACATGCTCGCCGCGGCCAATGCCGAGGCGGGGCGGTACGACGAGGCGGTCGAGACGGGTCGGCGGGCCGCGGAGCTGGCGAAGTCACTCGGAAATATGGACCTGGCCGGCCAGATAGAGAAGAGGGTGAAGCTGTATAAAAAACGGCGGCCCTATAGAGACGGGGGTAAAGACCCAATGTTCAATGACCAATAACCAATAACCAATTTTCATTTAAAAGACAGCGACTAAAAATAACGAGACCAGAAGAAAAATACAAATAATGAACCGCAGAGGCGCAAAGAACGCGGAAGATTACGGCGGTTCCTGGTTTCTGGAGGAAAAGAAATAACAATTAGGTAACCACTGAAGGCAGTGAAAAAAGGTCCACGAATGACACTAATTACCACGAATGAAAAGAAGGTTCTCTCGCAAAGATCGCCAAGGCCGCAAAGTTGAAGATGGTGAAAAGTTAAAGGAACAGAAAAACAGCACCTGATTAACCTGATTTCTTCAGAGTAATCAGGTTAATCAGGTGCTATTTAATCTTCTTTTCTACTTTTTCAGGTAGACTTTCTCGATGACCTGGTCATCGACGGGCTTGTCGCGGGGGCCCTTGCGGCATTTTTCTATCTTCTCTACGATGTCGTATCCCTTGACGACCTCCCCGAAGATGGTGTGCTTGCCGTTGAGCCACTTCGTGGAGGCTACGGTGATAAAGAACTGCGACCCGTTCGTGCCGGGGCCGGCGTTGGCCATTGCCAGTATGCCCGGCTTGTCGAAGACCTTATCCTTCGTCACCTCGTCCTCGAAGGGCTCGCCCCAGACGGAACGGCCGCCCCTTCCGGTGGCCGTCGGGTCGCCCCCCTGTAACATGAAGCCGTCGATGACGCGGTGAAAAACGGTCCCGTTGTAGTAGCCCTCTTCGGCCAGCCTGAGGAAGTTCTCGCAGGCCTTGGGCGCTACGTCGGGAAAAAGCTTGATCTCTATCGTCCCCTGGCTGGTCTCCATTACGACGACCGGGTTCTTCGGCATCTTGAATTCCTTTTGTTTGCCGCCCATTGCCAGGGCAGGCGTTGAAAGCAGTATCGCTGCTACAGCCACGCACGTCCGTATTTTCATCCGGTCCCTCCTCTTGTCAATGCAGGTTTGCGCTCCATTATAGTAGCGGACAGGGATATCTGTAAGGAGAAAAAGGCTTTAAACCGCCACGCACACTAAAGTGTGCGGCTACCGGTCTGAATGCCGCGCCCAGGGTGATGCAATAGTGGTAGCCGCAAGCTTTTCGTAGACCCTGAGCCTGCCGAACGGAGTGTAGTGCGCCCTGGCCTGCTGGTGAACGCAGACCGTCGCTCATCACGGGAAAATCCTTCGCAGGACCCGTGATTATTGGTATTCTCTCTCTCCGCGCTTCGGGCAGGACGACCAGAGCGGCGCACCGGGGCCGATCGTATGGAAGAATTTTTAGGCAGATTGAGCGGGTGGGTCTGGGGCCCCGTCCTCATAACCCTCCTTTTCTTCGCCGGAGTGTACCTGACCTTCAGGCTGAAGTTCATCCAGGTGAGGGGGTTCAAGCGGGGCGTGCTTCTCATCATGGGCCGCTACGAGGAGCCCGACGAGGCAGGCGACATCAGCCATTTCCAGGCGCTTTGCGCGGCACTCTCCGCCACGATAGGAACGGGAAACATAGTCGGCGTGGCGACCGCCATAGCCTCTGGCGGCCCGGGGGCCGTCTTCTGGATGTGGCTCACAGCCGCGTTCGGGATGGCCCTGAAGTACTCGAGCTGCCTCCTGGCGCTGAAGTACCGCTTCATCCACCGCGACGGCTCCGTCAGCGGCGGCCCGATGTACTTCATCGAGAAGGGACTCGGGGCGAAGTGGCTCGGTGTACTCTTCGCAGCCTTCACCATTATCGCGTCGTTCGGCATAGGGAACATGATCCAGGCCAACTCCGTGGCGGACGCCATCGAGGGGGCCCTCGGCCTTTTCGGCATGTCCCCCGAGGTGATGAACCTTCCCCTGTCATCCTCCCCGAAACTGGCGTTCCTCACGGGCATACTCCTCTTCGACCTCTGCATCGGCATCGTGATCGCCTCGCTCGTGGGCCTCGTTATAATAGGCGGGATCAAGAGGATCGCGAAGTTCGCCAGCCGCGTCGTCCCCTTCATGACTGTCGTTTACGTGGGGGGAGCTCTCGCCATCCTCATCATGAACTATGACAAGATAGGCGCCGCCTTCTCGCTCATCTTCAGGGATGCCTTCAGCTTAAAAGCCGGACTTGGAGGCCTCATAGGGTCAACGATACGCTACGGCGTCGCGCGCGGCGTCTTCTCAAACGAGGCGGGCCTTGGGAGCGCCCCGATAGCCCACGCCGCCGCGAAAACTAAGTGGCCGGTCAGGGAGGGGCTGGTAGCGATGCTCGGCCCCTTCGTGGACACGCTCGTAATCTGCACAATGACGGCCCTCGTCATCATCACCTCCGGCCTGTGGGACTCGGGCCTCGACGGGGCCGCCCTCAGTACCGCGGCCTTCAAATCACAGCTCTCCCTCTGGGGTCCGCTGATCGTGGCATTCGGCCTGGCATTCTTCGCCTTCACCTCACAGATCTCCTGGTCCTACTACGGCGATCGTTGCGCGGAGTACCTCTTCGGCCCGAAGGCCATCATCGTCTACAGGTGGATCTACGTACTGGTCATACCCATCGGCGCTGCGTCCGCCCTCAAGGTTATATGGAACTTCGCCGACATCGCCAACGGCCTTATGGCCTTCCCCAATCTCATCGGCGTAATCGGCCTGGGCGGCATAATCACGGCCGAGACGCAGACGTACCTGAGCCGTTACAAAGAAGAGAAGCCCCGGAAAAAGACCCAATGTTCAATGACCAATCTTCCCCGAAACAAAGCCCGGAAATAAGCCGGATGAACACCACCAGCACCAATTCTAAAGATCGTGGCAGCCTTTTAAAAAGTTCCTGCAGCAGAATATCCCCACCCGGGATGCCGGGCGCCTGGTTTCAACGCGAAACCCAGCTTGCCCTGCTTATCTTCATTCTAAATGCTCTCCTATTATTCCCTGTTTTCTTTCCGACCATGGGCTACATAGGAATGTTTGACGAAGCCGTAGATATAAATAGCGGGCGACACTTGGCCGAAGGCAATCTACCGATGTACGCCTGCAAGCCACTGGTGGCATTGCTTTACACAATAACCTATCTCCCCGTTCAAAATTCTCCTTACTGGTTAATCCACAGCTGCGGGATCGGACGATTCGCACTCTTCTGCCTGCTGTGGTGGAGCGCTTATCTAGTAGCGAGGCAGTTAAAACCTCCCTCTTCTCCCCTAGTCGCGGCTGCGCTCCTCTCGGTCTCCCCCATTATCGTCAATCTTCTACATATCCCCAGTCATGCGCTTTTTGCAGGACTCTCCGCGCTGGCGTTCTGGCAGGTTTTGTCATTTTACAATAGCAAAGAGATAAAACATTTGTGGATAGCTTCAATTCTGATCGCCCTGGTTGCCCTATCCAGGAACGAAGGCATACTTCTATTTCTAAATCTAATCCTCATTTCTATTTTGTTGAGTACGTCTATCAAACGTATGGTTATATCTGTAATTGCCTGCATACTACCTATTGCACTCATTGTGGGAGGCTATATTTTATTACATGGGTTTATCACCGGTACCTTTGAGATTGGAGTGACCGGAAGAGCATATACGGCATTTGAACAGGGACAGGCGGTAGCGTTCAGCCATTTAGAAAAGGAAAATCCTTTTATCGAGGGTCAATTCCAGGCCCGGGAGCTTTTTGGAGACCCCGAAGAGAATCAGTGTTCCATCATAACTGCGATACGCCGTAATCCTAACGCCTTCCTGCGACGCATATTGCAAATAACAATGGGCGCACCCCTTCGAGCTATTAATATCTACGGGGCTGGAATAGGATTAATTTTGGTCCTACTAGCCGCGAGAGGGATAATTGAATTAATTATAAAAAGGATGTATTTGCTCCTATGCATTGTGCTGTTATGGCCTGCTTATTTATTGGTGTATTTTTTAACTTTGTTTAACGCTGAATATTTTCTGCTGCTATATTTCTTGGTAGTCTCCCTCGCCTCAGCGGGCCTGATTTCAACGGTCGCCAGGCTCGGGAACCCCGGGGAACGCTATTCGTGGTCCGCCATACTCATCGGCCTCGCCAGCGCCGGGATCATCGGACGGAGGCCATCTCTATTCGCGGCATCGCTCGTCTTCCTCCTGGGTTTATGGATCATATGGTTTATCAGGAGCCGGTACAGAAATCCCGGACAGGTAGAGGTAACAGCGCTTGTAGTGGCCCTCTATCTCGCCCTACTCATGCGGGGGGACTATCCCTGGCCGGTATTCCGGGAATTGGGAACACACGCGGATGAAAAGGCGGCACTATTCATGATGGAGCAACTGGAGCCCGGCGCAAGGGTGGGCGCCTATGCGCCCGGTAACGTATGGATTACCAAAATGAACTACGTGCCCATGTACCGCGACCTCCGCTACATATCGACCGACAAGGACTTATTGGATTGGATGAAGGAGCAGGACCTGGAGGCGATCTACGTGGATAAGGCCCTCAGGGATTATGAATCATCTTTGTGGGCACTTATCGAACGACAAATAGGTACAAATCTGGAGGTAGCTTTCACCTGCGACGATAGTGCAGTACAGGTTCTACTCGTTACAACGAAACGTTAAACTCCGGTATATCCGGCGCCCTGCGCTTCACGAGATACTAATAGAAGGCTCAGTCTTGCCTTACAGAGTGAATGAAGACCCTGTCGGGCCAGGAGACCGATTTGAACTCCTCATCGACAGCATTAAGAAGGGGGTACCTGTCGGGGTTGTCCCGGATATACTTGATCGTCTCGTAGCACCAGATATTCGGCGCGTTAGCGGCGCTGATCCTGCCCCAGTAATGCCTGCCGTAGAGAAGATAGTGAATGTCGTAAAGCCGGATAAAATAATCCAGCTTTTCAGGTGAGACCGGCAGCGCTATCACCCGCTTGCCCGTGAGATAGGCGAGCTCCGGCGGATAACCCACCTGGGCCATCACTCCCTCGCCGGGGAGGCTTTCAAGGTACCGGGCCGTTTTGTTGCCTTCCACCTCCTTCTCCAGGGTGAAAATCGAGTGCCTGTTCCGCGCCACATACATCCCCGACCCGATCAGCAGAACAATCACGAGCGCCCAGGCGACGTATTTCAGGGGACGGGTCCCGCCCGGTATCCGGGACGCGATGAGGGCAACTCCCTCCGCGAACAGGTACGCCATGGGGAGCAACACCGGTATCAGGAAGCGGGGCTCGGGGTGAAACACTACCGGGAGCACGCAGAGAACGAGCATAATGGAAAAAAAGAAAGCCGGGTTATTCCTCGCATCTTTCTTCACGATTGCCCGGACAACGGCAAAAAAAGCTGTCAATGCCACGAACGAGTAGAAAGCAACGCGCCAATAAGAAGAAAAGTTGAGCAGCGGGCAGAGAGGGTAACAGTTGCCGTGCAGGCCGAAGTGCGTCAGGTCGAAGCCGAAGTCAAACATGGTCGATGTGACGGGGAAGTAGCGCGGCGTGAAGAGCTGCCGCAGGGTGACTTCGCCGACGCTCTCGATTGTTCCATCGACTCCGGCGGGATAGTATGCGTTGCTTTTAAATAAGATAAACCTGACCAGAAGCCACGCGGCGTAGGGAATGAACGCCAGGAGGAAGGGCACGGAAACGCTTCTCAAGCGCGCGCCGGGTTTCCGGAACACGAGATAGCCCAGTACGAAACAAGGGAATAAATAGACGCCAAGGTCCGACGTGAGGCAGCAAGCCGCCCCGCATACCCCGGCGCCCCATAACCAGCCGTCTCTCCCGGCAACCAGCCCCCTGATGTAGAAACCGAGACTGAGGAGGAAAAGCCCCAGGAACATCGAGTCCTTATAAACGACACGGGAGGTCGGGATGTGCAGGGGGGAAACAACCAGGATGAACATGGCGATTGTGATCCAGCAGGAGCCTTTACCCAGGAGGCCGAAAAGCTTCACCATCGCGAAAAACGTCACCACGGCGAATAGAAGGGAAACGGCTATCCCCGCGGTATGGTCCGGGAGAGCCACGGTGAAGAGCCTGATAAGATACGGGAAAAGGGGCGGGTGAACAACATATATCTGGTCATTGAACAAGGTATGATGGGGAAATGCGGATGTAAGGGCCAGGTACTTCGCCTCGTCCATGGATACGAAGTAAAACGGGGAAGCCACAAAAATCCTGGGGAGGATGAACGCCAGTAACAATAACCCGAGGAGTATCTTTTTATTCACCATTCGACCTTGTGGATGCTTATGTCCCCGGGCGTGCCGGCAAACCTAAACGAGGGGCCGCGGCTCCTTCCCGGAGAGGACGGGGAGGCTATCAGCCTCGTGGATATACACGCCGAAAATCCCCACCGAGCTCTCCTTACCACGCCCGTCCCCCCTCGCCGAGGTTACGTAATATTTCCTGCGCGGCAGGTCCATCTTTTCCAGGAACTCCGGGTCATTGCTATAGCTGCCGATCATCTCGACGCCTCTCATGGTGACTGCGAAGACGGGTATCACGACGCCGAGCTGGAGCAGGGCGGCAGGCCCTGCAATCTTCCTGACGGGAGCCGACGCGCACGCCCACACGAGGTCGCAGGTATCGTTTATCTCCCTCGCTTCCTTATCCGTGATTCCCGTAAGGCACACGGCAAAGAGGGTAATGCGGGCGCCCGCCTCCTTCTCCATCGCCCGCAGCTCCTTCAGCCGCGCGATGTCGATGTGACTGACGGTGACGGCTATCCTCCTGTTCCCCATCTTCAAAGCGACCCCGGCGGCTTCGACCTGGTCGATCTTTCCATCCCGGGCGAAGGGGACGGAAGAGCCTCTCTCCTCCAGCCTCTCCACGACCTCCCGGTACGGCGTCGTGTGGAGGATGCCGTTCATGTGGGCCCCTATTCCCTGGACTACGCAGGGGTCGGTAGCTATGACCGATCCCGCTCCGTCGCACACGACGACGGCGCAATCCAGGAAGCCCTTCTTCATGGCCACCATTATCATCTCCGACGCTCCGAAGGGAATGGCGAGTTTTTTCTGGTACGCAGTCCTGCGCGGCGAGAAGTACCCCATCTCCTCTATACGCCTCTCGATCTCGCGGGACAGCATTTCCGGCGTCGCCACCACCCTGTACTTTGAGATGGCCTGCGCGAGGGGGCAATGCGTGACAATAGGCTCGCCCATCTTGATCACCTTCCCCCCGGAGATAACGGCGTAGGTACCGCTGTCCTTCTTCACGTGGAGGTCCCGCGGCAGGGAGCCGAGCTCCGCCTCGAGGCCTTCCAGTATCTCATTAACGTCTAAGTGCATCGCCCTTTTAAAACACCGGATAACCAATGTTCAATTAGAAATATATATCACCGAAGACATATAGAAAAGACGAATAACCTCAGTCTTTTGGCCTGATGCGGTGAAGACGCAAAAGTTCAATAAAAAAGAGATATCACGAATACTTCGACTTCGCTCAGCACAAATTAACACAAATTAAAAACCAAAATTACTGAAGGCAATGAAGAAATAAATAGGGGACAGGCTGCCTTTTTAAAAAAGGCAGCCTGTCCCCTATTTATTTTAAGCTGCCGAGACTTTTAATCGTGCGCCTGAGCATGGCAATGCACTGTCCGGGCTTTTTGAGGATCATGGTGTCCGTGAAGCGAAGGACGCTCCAGCCGTGCGACGTGAACACGTTGTCCCGCTCCCTGTCGCGGAGCACCTGCCTGTAGCCGGAGTGGCTGGCGCGGGAGTCACACTCCAGGTCTATCGCCCCGCGCCTGCAAAAAACGGCGAAGTCAGTCACGAACCAGCTGGCGTCCATCTTGACGTGGAACTGCGGCACCGCCCGTATCCTCTTCTTTTTCAAGAGACGGGCCATCGAAGCCTCCAGGGGAGTCCTCATCAGGAGGGCGTTGACCCGCCGCGCCTTGAGCAGGCGATTAAGGGTCGTGTAAAAGAAGTTCACGCGCAGGTAGGGCTCGTGCCGGATGAGGCGTGGGAGCCTAACAACCTTCCCGACGTTTATCTTAAGGTAAAGGTTCGCGGCGCGGGGGTGGCCCTTTTCGTCGGGCAGGAGCCTGCTACGCCTGACCCGCTCGAAGGACTTAACACCCGCGCAGCAGCGGATGCCGTGCTCCCTCTTCCCGAACCGGGCGGTCTGGTAGAGGGCGATGTACTCGAAGGGGCGTTTCGGTGCGTGACCAACGGGGACGCGGTACCAGCGCTCCCGCTTGAACAGCTCCAGGTCCTTCCGCCTCGTGACGACGGCGACCCAGACCACTCCACGGCCTGCCCAAGAAGCCTCTCTCACTGTTTCCGGAGATCGCGTTGCTACTTCTTGCCCTGCTTCATCCTGATGGCAATCACAGCCACCAGGATAACGGCGAAGATAACTATAAGTGCAATTTGCATTTCTACTCCTCGTGTCCGGTTAAGCCGGTTCCCCTAACTTCTACCCGGCTCGTATTATGCCACAATCACACCGCATTACAAAGAAAAGCCTGATATTATTAATTGCCGGGATTGCACGAATTTTTCTATAAAATAATCACACGAAAAAATGGCGTCAGTATAAAGCTCCGCCAATGAAGAGACGGGTAACATCAATAGTTCTCGCAGTCCTCGTGCCGGTGGGGATCAGCACGAAACTCTACTGTGGCCCGATGGCAGGATGGGTGAACAGGTACGCCGGTGACATCGTCTCGCCAATCTTCATCTTCTTCCTCGTCCTGCTGTTCATGCCCAAACTCAAACCGCTTCCGTGCGCTGCCGGAGTGTTCATCTTCTGCGCGGCCGTGGAGTTCTCGCAGCTCCTCTCCACGCCCCTGCTGTTATCCATCCGCGGGAATATCCTCGGGCGCACTATCCTGGGCTCGGATTTTGAATGGCCGGATTTTATTTTTTACGTCATCGGTATCTTCATATCCGTCAAGCTCTACAATATCCTCAAGAATGAGACATGAAGACACCCTATCCTAATCCCAATATGAATCGTAATCGTAATCGTAATCTTACTCTTAATCGTACTCTCATTCTTACTCTTCTTCTTTATTTATCGCTTTCTATCCTCGCCGGAGCCTCTATCGCCCCGGTAAGAGAGGAGGCTCAAGCTGAATCAAGGCAAGTAGTCCGCATGGGCCCTGAGCATCCATTTACGTTGAATTGCCGGGTTTATAAGAATAGCATCGGACAACACAAGAAAAGCGAGGTAAAGAAAAGATGAAGAAAATACTCATTACGCTTGCCGTCATATTTTTAGCGTCCTGCGCACCACGCACACCGGTTCCTCCGGAGACGCCCGAGCCTGCGACGCCCTTCAGCGGAACGTGGCGGGAGATGCGGAACCAGAACAAGCCCGTCCGCGACAAGACATGGACCTTCGAGGGAAACACGATAACAATTATTGAAGGTGAAAACACCTACACCGGGACATTCACCTACAACGAGGACGCCGAGCCCGGAGAAATCAACATCTCTTTCGAGGGATACCCGCCGAACAAGGCGATTTACGAGATCAGGGGCAACACGCTGATGCTGAAGCTCCTCGACACGGCCACGACACGATCGAAAAAGCTACGGCCGGAGAGGGGGTATATACTTATCATGTGCCACAGGGAAAAAGACGAATAACCAATATCCAATAACCAATGTTCAATGAAAAAAATGCAAGATGCAGGATAGAAACGAATAATCAATGATCAATTATCGAGGCGTGAAACTTGAAACTTGAAACTCGAAAGAGGAAATAAAGAGATCAAGGCTCGCCACGAAGACACCAAGGCACGAAGACACAAAGAGAAGACAAATTTTTTATTTTTTCAGAGCAATCAGGTTAATCAGGTGCTATTTTTTGAAATTTTGAGGTAGCGATTTAATCAGCGTTAATCTGCGTCACAAATAAATTCGTGGAAATTCGTAAAAACTTGTGCTGAGCGAAGCCGAAGTATTCGTGGATGATTTTTTGTATTTTCATATTTCCATGTTTTCATATTTTCAAAAAGTTCTGTGGCTTCATCGGTTCTGATTCAACGCCATAAATTACTTACAAGGGGACGCGGGATGACGAATGTCTTTGCAATTAAAGGAGATGAATGCCTCAAGGAACTCAAGAGCCGGGAGGAGGGGCTGACGGAACAGGAGGCCGGTGAAAGGCTGGCCAAGTACGGGCCGAACGAGCTGGCAGCGGGAAAGAAGGTCAACCCCATCGAGCTCTTCTTCAAGCAGTTCAGGAACCTCTTCACACTCATCCTGGGCCTGGCGATGGCAATCTCCATCTGGATCACCATAGCGGGCACAGAGAATCGCCTCCCGGAGGCGTTCTTCATCCTCCTGATAATCCTTGTCAACGCCATCCTGGGATTTATCCAGAACTACAAGGCCGCACGCGGCATGGAGGCCATGAAGAACATGGTCGTTCCAAAGACGTTGGTAAAGCGGGACGGCAAGAACGTGGAGATTGAAGCAAACAAGGTCGTTCCGGGGGACATCCTCGTCCTCTCCGAAGGGGAGCAGGTGCCAGCCGACGGCCGCCTCCTGAAGGCGCACGCCCTCAAGGCCGACGAGTCGGCTTTCACCGGCGAGAGCGTGCCGGTCTCACTGAACACCGACCCCCTGCCCGGGACAACCTCCCTTCAGGACAGGAAAAACATGGCCTATATGGGGACGTACATAACTCAGGGTCAGGGAGAGGCGGTCGTCACGGCCACGGGCATGAAGACCGAGCTGGGCAAGATCGCCGAAAGCCTCTCAGAGATTAAACCCCGCAAGACGCCGTTCGAGGTCGAGGTCGACAAGCTCGCGAAGCAGATCACCGTGGCCGTCGCATTCGCGGTCATCCTCGTCGCGGCCATGTCCCTTCTCAGGGGGCACATGCCGTTTGTCGATATAATGATCCTCTGTATGGGCCTCTTCGTGGGAGCGATACCCGAGGCTATGCCGGCCATCGTCACGTTCGCCATGAGCCTGGGAACGAGGAGGATGGCCGAGGAGAAGGCCCTGGTCCGCGACCTCCCCATCGTGGCGAGCCTCGGCTCCGTCGACGTCATCTGCTCCGACAAGACGGGAACCCTCACCGAAAACCGGATGACGGTCGAGAAAGTTTTTTTCAACGAGCACGAGGTCTCATTCGGCGGACAGGGCTACGAGGAAGAGGGGACTATAAAACACAGGAAAAACGAACCGGTCCCCATGGTGGACCTGGACAAGCTGCTGCGGTGCGGCCTGCTCTGCAACGACTCCTCGGTCGAATCGAAGGACGAGAAGACGATCTACACCGGCGACCCGACGGAGATCGCGCTCCTTGTTTCAGCCCGGAAGGCCGGCCTTCACATTCACAGGGAGAAGGCCGCCTGGCCGCGCGTCGAGGAGATACCATTCACATCGGAGCGCGAGCGGATGACAACGATCCACCGCAATAACGGCAGGGTGATAGCGTTCAGTAAAGGGGCGCCGGAGGTCATGCTCGAGGGCTGCGACCGGATACTTGAAAACGGGAAAGTCATCCCGCTGACCGAGAATAAGCTGAACCTGGCGATCAGGGCGAACGAGGACTTCGCGCAGGGCGCGCTCAGGGTCCTCGGCTTCGCCTACAAGGAGCTGGATTCAGAAGGGAACACGAAGAATGCCGAGGAGGGGCAGGTATTCGTCGGCCTCCAGGGCATGATCGACCCCCCGAGGAGAGAGGTCAAAGGGGCGATCGACATAGCCCACGGCGCGGGCATGCGCACGGTCATGATCACGGGTGACAACGCGATGACTGCCGCAGCCATAGGGAGGAAGCTCGACTTCGGCCAGAGGGCGGTCCTCGGGAAGGACCTGGAGCAGCTCCCTGACGATGAGCTTAAACAGAAAGTCGAGGAGATAGACATCGTCGCACGGGCCCTACCGCAGGACAAGCTGCTCATAGCCCAGACCCTTGAGAGGAATGGGCACGTAGTCGCCATGACGGGTGACGGGGTGAACGATGCCCCCGCCCTCAAGGCCGCCGACGTGGGCGTAGCGATGGGCGTCCGCGGGACGGACGTTGCCAAGGACGCCGCGGGGATAATCCTCCTCGACGACAACTACAGGACGATCGTGGATGCGGTGAAGGAAGGACGGACAATATACGATAACATCCGCAAGTTCGTGAACTACCTTGTCACCTGCAACCTCGCCGAGGTCTTCGTCATATTCTTTTGCTCGATGGTGGGGCAGATCCCCCTCTCCGTGATCCAGATCCTGTGGATCAACATAGTGACGGACACGACGGTTGCAATGTCACTCGCCTCCGACCCGCCGAACAAGAAGGTAATGTCGAGGCCGCCCAGGCCGAAGAAGAAGGGGATAATCGATGCGCGGCTCAAGTGGCTCGTCGGCCTCATCGGCATGAAGAAGGTCATTGTCCTCATATCCGTCTTCGCCATAGGAATGAAGATGGGTGGATACCAGCTCGCCAACACGATGCTCTTCACGACGATCGTCCTCTACGCCTTCGTCCGGATAACCGTTCTGCGTGTCGAGGAGCAGGTCCCCATCTTCTACAACAAGTGGGTGAACCTGGCCATCTGCGTCTCCCTGGGCCTCCAGTTGCTCGTGCTGTACACGCCTATGAGCGACCTTTTCAAGACCGTGCCGCTCGGCCTCGTTCCGTGGGCCATAATGCTGGCCTTCACAGCCGCGTCGTGGTGCCTGGGCGTAATCATCACCAAGCTGGTCATCAAGCACGTCCCGTACTAATAGCCCAGAGGACGAAACGGCATCACGGAACGTCATTGCGAGGCCCGAAATCATTCGGGGCGAAGTAATCTCTCTTGGCCCCTCTCACCTTTTCTGCATACGTGAAGCACCAACCTCGCGAATGGTAATCGAGGGCAACAATCAGCCTTGCAATTAATGAGACAAAATGCTACATTTTTAGTGCAATCCCTCAGAGGCTTTACAATGAAGCTCAAAGATGGCCATCCTATAGTAGCTGTTCTCTTCTGTTTTTCATCAATTGCCATCCTTTCAACCTTCCTTCTTTCTCCCGCCGCTCACGCCCAGCCCGCCGACACTCCCTGGCCGATGTTCCGCCATGATGCGAGACATACGGGCCAGAGTCAGTACGTCGGGCCACAAATGGGCGCACTCTCGTGGAGCTATGTGACGGGGTTAACTATTTTCTCCTCACCGGCCATCGGGAGTGACGGGGCCATCTACGTAAGCTCATATGATAACAGGCTCTACAGTCTCACCTCCACGGGCGGACTCTCGTGGAGCTATGTGACGAAATCCGCTTACTCCTCGCCGGCCATCGGGAGTGACGGGGCCCTCTACGTGAGCTCAGATGATTACAGGCTCTACAGTCTCACCTCCACGGGCGCCCTCTCGTGGAGCTATGTGACGGGATCCAATGTTTTCTCCTCGCCGGCCATCGGGAGTGACGGGGCCCTCTACGTGGGCTCATATGATAACAGGCTCTACAGTCTCACCTCCACAGGCGGACTCTCGTGGAGCTATGTGACGGGATTCAGTATTCTCTCCTCGCCGGCCATCGGGAGTGACGGGACCCTCTACGTGGGATCATATGATGGCAGGCTCTACAGTCTCACCTCCACGGGCGCCCTCTCGTGGAGCTATGTGACGGGAGGCAATGTTTCTTCCTCGCCGGCCATCGGGAGTGACGGGGCCCTCTACGTGGGCTCGGAAGATAACAGGCTCTACAGTCTCACCTCCACGGGAACCCTCTCGTGGAGCTATGTGACGGGAGACGAGGTTCGCTCCTCGCCGGCCATCGGGAGTGACGGGGCCCTCTACGTGGGCTCATATGATAACAGGCTCTACAGTCTCACCTCCACGGGCGGACTCTCGTGGAGCTATGTGACGGGAGACAATGTTTACTCCTCGCCGTCCATCGGGAGTGACGGGGTGGTGTATGTGGGTTCATATGATGATAATATTTACGCTTTTCAAAATCCCATAGCAACGCCGACACCAACAAATACACAAACCATTACGCCAACACATACCTCTACGGCGACTCCGTCGCCTACAAGGACTCCGACTTCGTCTCCGACGAACACGCCTACAGCTACGCAAACACCTACTCAAACCCCATCAATCACTAATACGCCAACAATTACCCCCACACCGACTCAAACGCCAACGACCACAAACACCCCTACGACTACGAATACGCCAACGATTACAAGCACGCCCACGCCGTGGCCTGCGGGAAACTACTTTGTGGACGGAAGCAACGGTAACGATGGGTGGGATGGAACCTCCCCGTTTTATACCGGAGGCACTAGCGGCCCCTGGCAAACAATCGATTATGCAGTTTCTCAGCTTAGTGCGGGCGATACCTGCTGGGTTCGAAGTGGAACGTACAATGAGAAAGTCGATGGGATGGTAAACGACGGCACAAGCGAAAATCCCATTGTGTTACAGGGAGATTATACGGGAGCCGTGTGGTCGGACTCCCTCACACGGCCCGTGATAGATGCTGAAAGCACCCGAAACTACTGCCTCATGTGTCATAGATCATATTGGGTATTTAAAAATTTTGAGATAAGAAATGCCGGCATACGAAACGTGCAGTTCTGGCAGACCGGCGGTGACTACAATGAGGCACACAACATAATTTCCCACGGTGCCGATCGCTCAGGATTCTATTGCGAGTACGGCTCTACGGGAAACCTCATTACAGACTGCGTGAGCTACGGCAACAGTCAATGTGGAATACGGATTTACGGGGACAACGAATTTGCCGCCTCGGCAACCGTCAGACGCTGCACGATCTACGGAAACGGGCAATATGGGATTCATGGCAACCTATTCCAGAACCCGGGTTCGGAAATAACCGTGGAATCCTGCCTCATATACGAGAACGATAACGGCAGTGGCATCGAAGGAGATTGGGCTGATCTGGAGGTGGTCAATAGCACAATAGCGGACAACACATCGGGTTACGGTATAAGGAGCAACCATGCAACAACTACCGGGTCCATACGCAACTGCATAATCACGGGCAACGGAACGGGGATATGGGAGAACTCCGCTGTCCTAGATACTGATTACAATGACGTATGGGGCAATTCCACCAACTGGGATGGCGGTGCCATCAAGGGAGGTAACTCGATAAGCACGGAACCCCGCTACGCAGATGAAGGGAACGATGACTACCACATACAGGATTATTCACCATGCAACGGAGCGGGAAGCAGTAGCTATGCTCCCAGCTACGATCTGGATAATAACCTATACCGCAATCCACCAAGCATAGGCTGTTATGAAACGGAGAATCCGCTGGTCTGGCCGATGTTTCATCATGACGCACGGCATACAGGCCTGAGCCAGTACGCGGGCCCGCAGAAGGGAACACTCTCGTGGAGCTATGTGATGGGAGACGAGGTTAATTCCTCGCCAACCATCGGGAGTGACGGGTCGGTTTACGTGGGCTCACTTGATAACAGGATCTACAGTCTCACCTCCTCGGGCACCCTCTCGTGGACCTATAGGACGGGAAGCGATGTTTCCTCCTCGCCGGCCATCGGGAGTGACGGGGCCCTCTACGTGGGCTCAGTTGATAACAGGCTCTACAGTCTCACCTCCACGGGCGCTCTCTCGTGGAGCTATGTGACGGGAGACTCTGTTTGGTCCTCGCCGGCTATCGGGAGTGACGGGGCCCTCTACGTGGGCTCAGTTGATAACAGGCTCTACAGTCTCACCTCCTCGGGCGTCCTCTCGTGGAGCTATGTGACGGGATCCTGGGTTCGTTCCTCGCCGGCTATCGGGAGTGACGGGGCCCTCTACGTGGGCTCAGCTGATAACAGGATCTACAGTCTCACCTCCTCGGGCGCCCTCTCGTGGAGCTATGTGACGGGAAACGATATTGACTCCTCGCCGGCCATTGGGAGTGACGGGGCCCTTTATGTGGGCTCAAGGGATAATAGGCCCTACAGTCTCACCTCCTCGGGCGCCCTCTCGTGGAGCTATGTGACGGGGGGGAGCATAATTTTCTCCTCGCCGGCCATCGGGAGTGACGGGGCCCTCTACGCGGGCTCACTTGATAACAGGCTCTACAGTCTCAACTCCAATGGCTCCCTCTCGTGGACCTATGTGACGGGATGGTATGTTGCCTCCTCGCCGGCCGTCGGGAGTGACGGGGCGATCTATGTGGGCTCATTGGATAACATGCTCTACAGTCTCACCTCCACGGGCGCCCTCTCATGGAGCTATGTGACGGGAGACATTATTGACTCCTCGCCGGCCATAGGAAGCGACGGGACGGTGTATGTGGGTTCATATGATAATAATCTTTACGCTTTTCAGGATCCCACAGCAACGGCCACGCCCACTGTAACGCCAACACCAACAAGTACGCCGACACAGACCTCTACGGCGACTCCGTCGCCTACGAGGACTCCGACTTCGTCTCCGTCGAACACGCCTGCAGCTACGCAAACACCGACAAATACACCCACAATAACGAACACACCCACTATTACAAAGACGCCAACTATTACGCCCACTCCGTATGCACCCTGGCCGATGTTCCGACACGATGCGAGGCATACGGGACTGAGCCAGTACGTTGGCTCGCAAACGGGCACCCTCTCGTGGAGCTATGTGATGGGAGACGAGGTTAATTCCTCGCCAACCATCGGGAGTGATGGGACCCTCTATATAGGCTCATATGATGACAGGCTCTACAGTCTTACCTCCGCGGGTGGACTCGCGTGGAGCTATGTGACAGGATCCTATGTTCGTTCTTCGTCGGCCATCGGGAGTCACGGGTCCCTCTACGTGGGCTCAGGGGATAACAGGCTCTACAGTCTCACCTCCACGGGCGTGCTCTCATGGAGCTATGTGACGGGATCCTGGGTTAACTCCTCACCTGCCATAGGGAGTGACGGGGCGATCTACGTGGGCTCACGGGATAACAGGCTCTACAGTCTCACCTCCGCGGGCGGACTCTCGTGGAGCTATGTGGCGGGAACCGATGTTTCCTCCTCACCTGCCATAGGGAGTGACGGGGCGATCTACGTGGGCTCAGATGATTTCAGGCTCTACAGTCTCACCTCCGCGGGCGGACTCTCGTGGAGCTATGTGACGGGAACCGATGTTTCCTCCTCACCTGCCATCGGGAGTGACGGGACGGTCTACGTGGGCTCATATGGTCACAGGCTCTACAGTCTCACCTCCACGGGCGGACTATCGTGGAGCTATGTGACGGGATCCAATGTTTTTTCCTCGCCGGCCATAGGGAGTGACGGGTCCCTCTACGTGGGCTCAGAGGATGTCGGGCTATATAGTCTTAACTCCACGGGCACCCTATCGTGGAGCTACAAGACGCGATACCCTGTTCGCTCCTCGCCGGCTATCGGGAGTGACGGGGCCCTCTACGTGGGCTCAGAGGATAACAGGCTCTACAGTCTCACCTCCACAGGAGCCTTCTCGTGGAGCTATGTGGCGGGAGACACAGTTTACTCCTCGCCGGCCATCGGGAGTTATGGGGCGGTCTACGTGGGTTCATGGGATAACAAGCTCTACGCTTTTCAGGATCCCACAGCAACGGCCACGCCCACGATCACGCCCACTGTAACGCCAACACCAACAAGTACGCCTACCGTTACTCCAACACCAACGCTGACCCCGACCTCGACATCTACGCCGACTATAACGCCCACAAACACTCCGACGAGTACGCCGACACGGACGCCGACCGTGACGCCTACGGTAACGCCAACCCCCACGGTTACTCCAACACCGATAAACTTTGGAATAAACTACCAGCCAAATTCGGCGCCCACGCCATCTGGAAGTCTGGATTTTTACAAGGACAGCGGCGGACCGTATGGTACCCATCAAGGGCCACAGGGCGACAAGGACTACGGATGGTATTAAGAAATATATACGAGGACGTACTCTCTTTCCCAGGCCTCGTTTCGCAACTGAATTCCCACGGTCCTTTTCTTCCGACACCGCGACGCTTTTAGCTTTTCATTCCAGCCGGGTACCTGCTATCCTTTCAGGCTCGAAGAATCCCCTTCTAGGAATAAAGGTGGAATTAACGACTATGGGCGACAGTTATCTATGATAACTTCCCGTAGATTAACATAGGTGGGTAACGGTTGGGGTAACGAAGCCCTGCCTGCCCCGGTGAACATCGGGGTATCGGGAACGTTTAACGGTTACGTGTCTATAGTCAAGACGACAGACGTTACCGGAAGACGAAACGGGCATCGTCACCGTCACCCTTGCCGTTCGCTCGTTCTATCGGGAGATACAAATTTCCGATAAAGGGTGAGTCGAATAATTATAAACAGAGACTATTAATACTATAAAGTCAGGGCGACAGATCGTGAGGAAATTCAAGGAAGGAATGAGGCTGTACAACCTCTTTCCCCGGCTCGTCGGCACCATCCCGAAATGGCTGGAGCACTGCCGGCGGGCGAAGGAGATGGGCTTCAACTGGATATTCATCAACCCCATCAGCCTGACAGGCTTCTCAGGCAGCCTCTACGCCATAAAGGACTACTACCGGTTGAACCCCGTCTTCATCGAGGGGACGGAGGAGGACGGGCCCGCCCAGCTCGCCGCTTTCATGGAGGGGGTCAAAGAGATGGGCCTGAAGCTCATGAACGACCTCGTCATCAACCACACGGCTTACGACTCCGTCCTGGTGGAGGAGCATCCCGGATGGTTCCTGAGGGGAGTGGACGGCAAGATCCAGCACCCCTTCTGCGTCGATCCGCCGGGATCTGACAACATCGTCGTCTGGGACGACCTCGCGGAGATCGACAACCACTCCTCGCCCGACAGTGACAACCTCTGGAGCTACTGGCTGAAGCTGGTGGACCATTACATCGACGCGGGCTGGGACGGTTTCCGGTGCGACGCCGCCTACCAGGTGCCGCCGGAGCTGTGGCGGGAGATACTCGGGCGGGCAAGGTCGAAAAAAGACGACGTTCTCTTCGCCGCCGAGACGCTCGGCTGCACGAACGAGCAGACGCTCGAAACGGCTTCCTGCGGGTTCGACTACATCTTCAACAACTCCAGATGGTGGGACATGACAAGCCCCTGGCTGCTCAAGCAGTACAACATGACGCGCGAGATAGCGGACTCGATCTCTTTCCCAGAGACCCACGACACGACAAGGACCGCGGCAGACTCGCACGGGGACGACCGGGTCAGCAAGATGCGGTACCTCTTCTCCGCCGTTTACAGCACCGGTGTCATGATCCCCATCGGCTACGAGCTCGGCTTCACGAAGAAGCTCGACGTCCTCTGGACGTCGCCGCAGAACTGGGAGGAGCCCTCCTTCGACATCTCCGGGTTCATCCGGAAGACGAACGAGATGAAGGCGTCGCACAGGGTCTTCAACGAGGAGGGCCCGCAGGAGGCGCTCAAGGAGTTCGGCGAAAACCTCCTGGTCATGAAGAAAAGTACGAACGACGGGAGGGAGAAGGCGCTTGTCGTCATAAACCGGAACAACAAGACACCGGGGAACCTTGCGATAGAAAGCCTCTCGGGCCTCCTGGGGACGGATGCGGCGGCGGTGGACGTCTCGCCCGAAGACCACCTGGACAGCGTCCCCAACCGGCTCGACATCGTAATCGGGCCGCTCCAGTCCAAGATTTTCGTATTCAAGGAAGAATAAGAACCCTTAAAAGGAGGTGCTGAGGATGAAAAGATGGCTGTTCACATTGGCCATGCTGCTCCTGACGGTTTGCGCCGGATGCCTCTCGCTAAAGACCTGACCGGCATGGGAAACGGAATACGGCGACAGGAAAACATCAGGAATTTCTGCATCATAGCCCACATCGACCACGGCAAGTCTACGCTGGCTGACCGCCTCCTCCAGATCACAGACACCATCCCGAAGAGGGAGTTCCGCGACCAGGTCCTGGACGACATGGACCTCGAGAGGGAGCGGGGGATCACCATCAAGGCCCACCACGTCCAGATGACGTACGCGGGCGGAGGCGAGGGGCCTCACACGCTCAACCTGATCGACACGCCGGGCCACGTCGATTTCTCGTACGAGGTCTCCCGGAGCCTCGCCGCGTGCGAGGGAGCACTCCTCGTGATCGACGCCTCCCAGGGGATGCAGGCCCAGACCGTCGCAAACCTCTACCTTGCCGTGGCAAACGACCTGGAGATCATCCCCGTCATAAACAAGATCGACCTCCCCAACGCGGACGTCGAGGCGACGATGAAGCAAATCGCCGACCTGATCGGGGCATCCGGCGACGAAGTCCTGACCGTGAGCGCGAAGAACGGCACGGGGATCGGGGAGGTTATCGAATCGATCATCGTGAAAGTACCTCCCCCCTCGGGGGACGCCTCCGCCCCGCTCCGCGCGCTCATCTTCGATTCGGTCTTCAACAACTTCCGCGGCGTGGTCATCCACGTAAGGATCTTCGACGGGAACGTTGCTCCCGGGCAGAAAATCAAGCTCCTGAGCACCGGTAAGTCCTACGAGGTCGCGGAGGTCGGCGTCTTCAGGCCCGGGGCGACACCCGTGGACGGACTGTCCGCAGGAGACGTCGGGTACCTCATCGCGAACATCAAGGACACCGCAGAGGTGAAGGTAGGCGACACCGTGACCCTGGAGAAGACGCCCTGCGCATCGCCACTGCCCGACTTCAAGGAGCTGAGGCCGATGGTCTACAGCGGGCTCTACCCCGCCAGCAGCGCCGACTACGACGCGCTGCGGCCTGCCCTCGAGCGGCTCAGGCTGAATGACCCCGCCTTCGTTTATCAGAACGAGAGCTCGGCCGCCCTCGGGCTCGGCTTCCGGTGCGGATACCTGGGGCTCCTGCACATGGAAATAGTCCAGGAGCGCCTCCAGCGGGAGTACGACCTCGACATCATCATGACCACGCCGAATGTTATCTACGAAGTGAAAATGCGTGACGGACGGACGCTCCGCCTCGACAATCCGGTCCACTTCCCGGACCGGAGCGAAACAACGGAATTCCGGGAACCGTTTATACGGGCCTTCATCATATGCCCGACGGACTGTATCGGCCGGATCCTGAAGCTCGCGAGGGAGAGGCGCGGCGAGTGCGTGGCGACGGAGACCCTCGGAGGCCGTAGCGTCATCCTCACGTTCGAGCTCCCGCTCAACGAGGTCGTGATAGACTTCTACGATCTCATTAAATCGACGACACGGGGCTACGGGTCGCTCGACTACGAGTACATCGGCACGCGCCCCAGCGACATGGTCAAGCTGGAGATCCTTGTGGGCGGCGAGCCCGTCGACGCGTTCTCCTCCATCGTGCACCGGAGCAAGGCTACCGAAAAAGCGAGGAAGATGCTGGGGAAGCTCAAGGATGTGATCCCCCGCCACCTCTTCCAGGTCGTCCTCCAGGCAAGGGCGGGAGGAGGGAAGATCATCGCCCGCGAGACGATCAAGGCGCTCAAGAAGGACGTGACCGCGGGCCTCTACGGGGGCGACATAACCAGGAAGATGAAGCTCCGGGAGAAGCAGAAGGCGGGAAAGAAGAGGATGAAGAAAGTGGGGAAGGTAAACATCCCCCAGAACGCCTTCATAGCCGTTTTGAAGCCGGAGTGATAAGAAAAATGATCAATGTTCAACGCTCAATGTTCAATGTTCAATTAAGAGACTGAAGACAATAGACCGTAGACTATAGACCAGAGACCCTAGACAATAGACAAAAACAGAAAAAGAAAAAACTGATAATAAAAAATTGCCACTAAGACACTAAGGCACAAAGAGAAGACGGCGGCAGAGCCATAATGTTCAATGGAAAAAGAAAGATACTCTCGCAAAGACCGCAAAGAGGCGCCTGTCTGCGCGCGGGCACGCACAGCCAGGCAAAAAAGCACGGATCTTGATAAAGGCGACGCTATCGATCCCGCGGCGGGGGCAGGGCGGCCTTGTGGCCGAACCACTTCTCGCAAATGCCCGAGTACTCCCCTGATTTGCCGATCCTCTCGATCGCGGCGTCGAGACGGGCGATTAAATCCGGATTACTCTTCGATACCGCTATGCCGTACTCCTCGCGCGTCAGGTTCCGCGCAACGACGCGAAACTTGAAGGAACGCTGGGCGGCAAGGTGGGACAGTAGATCCTCGTCCAGTATTATGGCATCGACCCATCCGGCCTGAAGCGCCCTGGCGAGCGAATCAGGAGTGTGGTAGGCCTGGATCTCCGCGCCCTTGAAGTTTTCCCTCGCGTACGCCTCGCCCGTCGTGCGGTCCATCGCGCCCAGACGCTTTCCCTTCAGGGCCTCCACTATGCCGCCGTCCTTCCACTCGGCTTTTTCCACGACGGCGACAGCCTGCCCGGAAACGAAGTAAGGACGGGTAAAGGCCACCATCTTCAGGCGGCCCGGCGTGATCGTAATGCTGGCCACCGCGGCGTCAGCGACCTTCGTATCCAGGCACCTGGCGAATATCTCCGGGTCGAAAGTCATCTCCTTCCAGACGAGCTTCGAGCCGAGTTCCCGGGCCAGGGCTGTTACCAGCTCTATCTCGAAGCCGGCCGGCGTCAACTTATCCCTGAATGAGAAGGGGGGCGAATCGAAATCAGTGATGACGGTGAGCGTGTCCGGCTTCACGGTATCGTCCTGGCAAACCGCACACAGAGGAAGAAGCGAAAGCAATACAGGCAGAAAGAAAAGCTTTAAACAAGAAACTATTTTACCGCCTTTTATCACCGATGAATGAACCCTATTATTCTAATAACCATTTGTGATTACACACACCAAGTGTATCGAGGAGCTTGGAAATATGAAAGTATGAAAATACAAAAAACATCCACGAATTTCACGAATTTTCACCAATGTATTTGGGACGCAGATTAAATCGCCACCTCGGAATTTCAACAAATAGCACCTGATTAACCTGATTACTCTGAAAAAAAATGAAAAATCAGAAATATCTCCGTTAGATCCAGCGGCTCTGCCGGACGGAAGAAAAATCAGATGCTAATTATTATGCCATTTTTTTTCTTCTTGCCCTTTTGCATCCTGTTTCTTTTTCTGTTTTAGTCTATGGTCTTTGGTCTTCAGTCTCTTCATTGAACATTGGTTATTGAATATTGGACATTGAACATTGATTATTTATTTCTTCTTCCTCACCCAACCGCTCTCCGTCTCTATCCACATCCCCGGCTCAGCCCTCTTCCTCAGGACCCCGGAGAAACCCCTCTGCACCTCCCTCAACGGGACGCCCCTCTCCCGGGCCGTCTCGACATATATGATTTTCCTGTCCTCGTTCTCCTTTTTTATGAGTATCTTCTGGTGGGGCGCGGCCTTTGAGCGAACCGTGAGATATCCGAGAATATTCTCGCCGGCTACTCCCCTGCGCTTCAGCTCCTGAACGCTGCCGTACCTTTCCTTTCTCCGAGCCACCGCCTTCCTCAACCCCCGGCGCTCGCCCGCGTAGGCGCTCGAAGCAAAAGGATCGAAGAGAAAAGAAGAACTGCCCCCCTCATCCTCGGGCAAATCTATGGGCTGTTTGCCGCTCACCATATCCTCTATCTCGGCGGCGTGGTTATATACGTCTATCCTCGCCTCGACCTTGATTATAATGGGCTCCCGGGACCTTACATCCACGCTGTGTTTCATGCAAGCCAGGGATAAGGCAACGCCGAATACCATAACTCCTAAAGCAAGTCTCCTCATGTGTACTATCTCCCGGTTACAAGGAGGGGATTACTTACTATCCTTCCTCCCTTAAGAAAATCGATAAAGTTTACGTATAAATCGCGGGGCCCGCTCGCCCCGTCAAGCTCCACGTGAGCCACGATCCTGTCATCGATAAGCTCTGCACGGATCACGCCCCTATTAAATGTGTAATCCCTCAGGGACTCAAGAACAATCTCCATGGATTCGCGCTGAGGGCCGGCGGCCATCCTCCCGAGATAGCCCTTTATAAAATCCCCGGACATCGTAACCGAGCCCCCCCCCTCGGAAAAAAGCTCAACGTCCACCCTTTTTAGCCTCCCACCATCCATAGCCGCGTTCGCGCTGCCCGCGAACTTTCCCGTGGCCAGGAACTTCTCCCTTTTTCCGAGGCCGGACAAGGCCTCCATGTCCAATTCAACGCGGCCTACACCGGCCTCCACGGAGCCCGCAAGAAGAGAGGAAAGAGTGATAGCCCCTTTCCTTTTCGAGCGGCCGCTGAGCTTCACCTCCTCGAGGATGGCGACAAGGTCACCGGCTCTGCTCACCCTCATGCAATGAAGATCACAGGATACCAGGATATCCTCTCCGGAGGCGCACTCCCCCGCCAGGCTGGATTCATCGCACGAAAAGAGACAGCCGTTCCACAGGACGCGGAAGCTCGCCTCCGGCAACGCCACGCGAAAGCGGCGGAACAGCCCGAGGAGTGGGATGGCCTGCCAGACCGCGTCCCCGTGGGGCTGTATGCGGCCCTCCACGGCGACGGACCCCGCCCCGACGAATATATCCCTCCTGAGCCAGGGATCGTAGGCTATAAAGACGTCGCTCCCCGTTATCTCCAGCGAGGGGCCTGCAGGCATTTTCCCGGCAAAAAGGAGCCTCTTAACGGCGACCATGCTGATAACGTCGGTGGACAGCCCCACCACTTCAACTCTCGACTCCGGCAGAAGCAGACCTATTCCTCTCACCCAGAGGACCGGCAGGTTGGCCGCGGAGAAGAGGGCGAGGGCTGCGGCGATAAACACGAGGAGGGCCCATACGGGACCTGTACGCCGCCGATGTGCCCGGCCGTCGGGCACCGTTTCTCTTCTTCTTACTGACCTGGCCTTATTCATTCTTTACCCGCACCCGATATTACTTTATTATACATGTCACCGGGAAAAAACGGGGAAAAGGAGGCAGGATATGGAAGAACAGAAGTTATCGCAGGAGGAGTTCGTCCTGAGGGCTATCGAGAAGCTCAGGAAGCCCCCATACAAGGGGATCCACACGGTCTACAGCGGCTTTAACCAGGCTTTCAGGGCGGAATACGACGCCGACCCCGTGGCGGTGACCAACAGGATGGCGAAAGAGGGAAAGATCACGATCCGGCCCGTCAAGGGAGGAGTCATGCTCTACCTCGCTAAAGACGCTCCCGGCTCGATAAACGTCCGGGACGTTCTGAAGAAGATCAAGGAAGGCTGAGCCAGCCGGGCGTCGCACACGGGCTGCAAATCCACGGGGGCCGCACGGCAGGGTGGAAGAGCGTCACCACCACCTTCCCGGGATGCTCCTCCTCCGGCAGAGTTCGAACAGGATAAAGCAAAAGGCGGCCAGGCCGCAGAAAGATCCTATCATGAGCGATTCATCTTCCGGGCAGGGAACCATAGGCTTCTGGGGCGTAGTCGCAATCGGCATCGGCGGCATGGTCGGCGGCGGCATCTTCGCCGTCCTCGGCCTTGCCGTGGTCCTCGCCGGAGGCGCCACACCTATCGCGTTCGCCATCTCGGGGTTCGTGGCGGCGGTTACCTCGTATTCATACGCCAAGCTGTCCGTGAGGTACCCGAGCGAGGGCGGCACGGTCACGTTCCTGAACAAGGCCTTCGGCTCGGGGCGTCTGACGGGGAGCCTCAACGTGCTCCTATGGATCAGCTACCTGGTAACGCTCGCCCTGTACGCGTTCGCCTGCGGCAACTACGGCGCCACTTTCTTCCCCCCGGAGCAGCACACCTTCTGGAAACACGTCATTATCTGCGCCGCCATTATCGGCTTCACCATTATAAACGCCTCGGGAGCCACGTTCGTCGGGAGGGCGGAAAAAGCCATCGTGGGCATCAAGCTCGCGATATTGATGTTCGTCGGCGTAATCGGGCTGTGGTTCATAAACCTGCAGAGGCTGGCCCCCGCGACCTGGACAAAGCCCATACCCCTGATAGCGGGAGGGATGATCATCTTCGTGGCCTACGAGGGTTTCGAGCTGATCGCGAACACGGCCAACGACGTGAAAAACCCGAAAAAAACGCTCCCCCGGGCATACTACACGGCGGTGGGGTTCGTTATCCTGCTTTATATCATTATCGCAATTGTGACGGTGGGCAACCTGCCGCTGGCGAAGATCGCGGCGGCCCAGGACTACGCCCTCGCCGCGGCGGCCCGGCCTTTCCTGGGGCACTTCGGTTTCGTCATAATAGCGGTGGCGGCGCTGCTGGCAACGTGCTCGGCCATCAACGCCACGCTTTACGGGTCGGCACGGATCAGCTACATCATCGCCAAGGACGGCGAGCTGCCCCGGCAACTGGAAAAGACGACAGGGAAAAACCCCATGCCGCTGGAGGGCCTGATAATCACCTGCGTACTCTCGCTCTTGATAGCGAACTTCTTCCATATCGACAGGATCTCGACGATGGGGAGCGCAGGCTTCCTGCTCATATTCGCCATGGTCAACCTCTCTAATGCCCGGCTCCATAAAGAGACCGGCAGCAAGCGGTGGGTCGCCTACCTAGGCTTCGCGGTATGCCTCATCGCGCTGGGGGCCCTTATCTGCCAAACCGCATTGAAGGCGCCGGGGAACCTGTGGGTCCTCGTCATAATGGTCGGCGGATCCGTCCTGATCGAGGTGGTTTACCGCGGCATTACAGGAAGGGAGATCCGCGTGGGAATGAAAAAGCATTAACACGCGTCAGAAATCCGTTGTCAGGAAGATGGTAAATATGTTTTGTTATTCATCAGAACAGGAAGGAGAAAAAATATGACAGGACAAGGTGAAGCATACGTGGCCCCGGCGAGGAAGATCATAAAGAAAGAGGTCCAGAAGCTCCTCCCCGACGCGGACCCCAAGCTCATACAGGGGCTGGACTGGTGGCAGCTGTACTCCATCCACCAGGACGTGGTGAAGTCGGGAAAAAACGCGGAGTCAATGGCCATCAAGTACATCAAGGGCTACAACCCGGCGAAGATCCGGGCCGAGCGCGAGAAGGCCGAGGCTGAGAAAAGAAGGATCGAGGAGGAGAAGGTGCGGCGCGCCGAGGAGAAGAGAAAGATGGCCGAGGAGAAGGTAAGGGCCGCGGCGGAGCGCGTACGCGCCAAGGCCGAGGCCGCGAAAGCAACGGCAAAGGCCAAGGCGGAGCAGGCCGCGGCAAAGGTGCGCGCCGCCGCCGAAAGGGCGAAAGCCAAAGCTGACGCCGACGCGAAAAAGGCCGGGACAAACAAGTAACATCGAGCCACTGTAACAGGGACTGTATTCATCATGAGACTGTTCGGCAAAGCCCGTCAGGCGAGGTCACCCTCCATGGAGACGACGTTGTTACTGGTCAGGCACGGCGAGACCGACCAGAATAAAAAACGCGTCTACATGGGCCGGAGCGGGGACCCCCTGAACGAAAAGGGGCGTGGCCAGGCCGAGGCCATCGCCGAGAGGCTCTCCTCGATAGGCATAACGAGGATTTTCTCCTCACCGGTGGCGAGGGCCGTTCAGACCGCGGAGGCGATCGCCGGGAAAGCCGGGATAGACGTGGAGACGCTGGATAACTTCACGGAGATCGACTTCGGGCCGTGGCAGAAGCTCACGGCGGAAGTAATCGAGAAGCGCTGGCCGCGGGCCTGGAGGCTCTGGAAGCAGACACCCCACCTCCTCGACTTCTCCGGGATAGAAACCCTGACCGGAGTCCGGATGAGAGTTGAGGAAGGCCTGAATATCGTCCTGGATGAATGCGGCGGCGGGAAGGTTGCCATCGTCACGCACGATGTCGTAGTACGAATCCTGGTGTCCATCGCCCTGGGCATCGACAACAGCCACTACCGCTCTTTCGCGGTCGGTAACGCCGCGCTCTCAGTCATCACCTTCGAAGGCGAGCGGGGCCGGATCGACCTTCTCAATGACACCTGCCACCGTAAAATCCCACTCAACCGACGAGAAGCTGGATAAGCTGCTGCGGAAATAACAGGGTCACGCGCTGAATTACCAGCCGTAGCCGCGGGAGGGATTGAACGACCATCCCGTGTCCGACGCGTATCCACCGGGCCTCGACGAGCCTGACGGCTGGAAGTTTACCCTGATGTACATGTCTTCGGCGTCCCAGCCGTAAACGATTGGGCTGCTTCCGCCCGCTATCTCGACAAGGTCGCTGAAACCGTCTCCATCCGTGTCGGCGTCCATAGGGTTGGTGTCGTTCCCGGCAGAGTAGGAGGTCGGGTCGCCGTCGTAAGCGAGCTCCTCGCCATCGGTGTACCCGTCGTTATCAGAATCGGGATCGTCGCTGTAAGTCCCGACGGCCTCCTCCACCACGTTCGGGAGGCCGTCGCCGTCATCGTCCGGGTCGGTCAGCGCCTTTATGCAGAAGTTAGCGGTGCCGTTCCATGAGGGGTCGCTGAACTCATAATCGTGGAGGTCCAGCCAGGTCGAGCCGCTCAGGTAGTAGCTCTCGCCGGGATTCGCCGCCGACTCAACGATCGTGCCGTCGCTCTGCCTGTCGTAGATGCACTCCCATATCGCCCGCCCCCCCTTGTCGAACTTATCCGGGATGGGCTCCGGTCCGCTCACGCCCAGAAGGACCGGTATCTCGGATGTCCGGTCAAGGGCGTGGCCGCCCCCCGACAGCTCCAGGTACACGTAGAAATCGTCGCCCGCCTCGAGCACGGCGGGAGCGGCCAGCTCAACAGTGTGGAACCCCGTGTAGTCTATCGTGCCGGTCCCGGAGGAGAGCTCGTCCAGAAGCTGGCCACCCTCGAACCGGCCGTAAATCTTCACCGTGTATGTCACGCCGTCCGCGGCAGTGTAGAAGCTCACCGCCCTGACCGCCTGCACAGCCGGCTCTCCCGCCGCCGTGAAGGCGTTGAACGCCTCAGAGCAGCCCGTCAGCGTGTCGCGCCACCCATGGTAGTCGTGGCAGTAGACCCGGTCGTAGGCCATCGGCTCAGCGCCCCGGAAGGAGACAGCGCCCATCTCCGGCTCCTGGCAGCAGTGCTTGTCGTAGTAGGAGATCCAGAAGTAGCCGCCATCGCCCCAGCCGCTGCCCCAGCTGTTCTTCACCAGCCACGCCCCTGCCTCCGGCGCCTGCGTCTCCTTCCCGTCGTCCCACCCTACGATGGCGACAGCGTGGTTCGGCAGGTTCCCGTCTGTGGAAGGCTGGTAGTGCGTGTCGCCGTTGTAGAAGCCCCCTCCCCAGAACATGCACGTCCCGATCACGCCACCGGCCATGATCGTGTTCTTTATCGTGTCGATGTTGCCCAGGCCGGACCCGGCCACGTACCACTCTATGTCTCGGATATAGTAGTAATGGTAACTCGAATCAGCCCTCTCCGGCGGCGTGCTGTAGGACTGCCCGTCCACGTCGCGCACCGTACCCTCGCCGCGAGTGAGGTACGCCGCCGTCACCCGGTAGTCCCCGCCCTGGTGCACCACCAGGCCGCTGCCCGAGGGCGGGTCGATGTCGTCGTTGTTGTGCTGGTTGAAGCCGTTCCACCAGTCCAGGTGGTACTCCGCCAGGTTCGGCTCGCCCGATTCCCCGGCGGCAGCCCAGTTGCCGGTCATCAGGAGGTTCCCCTCGATCGCCGCCATCGCCCCGTGCGTCCAGCACGTCCCCCCGGACTGGCTCTTCACGGACGTCACGTAGCTCTCGCCACCCACGTCCCTCAGGTCATACGAGGAAGGGGGATCCGCCAGGACGGCGGCGGGGAGTAAGAGGAGCGCCAGGAGAAAGGTGCGGAATTTCATGGCAGTGCGTGTACCCATTGTCCGTTCGTCATCGTCGATTACTCTCTTTATTATTTTAGCATATTGTTCTCTTCCGCATTGTATGGTAAGAAGAGATGTACTCCAACCACGAAGCTTACAAAGAGCACAGAGATGATAAAAGAAAGAACGCGGAGGAGCAAAGCAGAGAGGATGGATCATAAAGAAGAAGCGCCCGCTCCCTGTTGCCTCATAAATAAAAGTACTCGAAACACCATTCGTTGACTCATTGAAAAATGTACTCCAAATCTTCTGCTTCTTGTTCCTCTTCAAACTCGCTCTTCCCCTTCTTTAAAATTACTTCTTC
>Ga0208771_1000016_pt1 | contig 138052 bp, 136 predicted proteins | sample AntAceMetag02UKX_FD_184775 | JGI IMG/M metagenome (GOLD analysis project Ga0208771, IMG submission 184775) | Saline lake microbial communities from Ace Lake, Antarctica - Antarctic Ace Lake Metagenome 02UKX (SPAdes) (version 2) | ecosystem: Environmental > Aquatic > Non-marine Saline and... | reverse complement strand
AAAAATCTAAAATCAATAATAGAAAAAAAGGAAAAAACTAATAACCCAAAAAACTAATAACCCAAAAAACTAATCAAGCTAAGAAAGCTAATTTAAATAAACATTTATAAGCAAATAAACACTTTAAACAACAAAATATCCATTTAATTAAGCTAAATAAGAACCTCATGGCTAAAATAAATACCTTATATAGCCAAAACATCTACTCGATTAAATATAAAAACAAATATATCGTATCATAAAACCCTGATATGCCTTTAAAATAGATAATAAACTAAAAAAGGACTATGTCTATACGATAGATCCATTTTTGCCCATATTTAATAACCGATATATTATAAATAAATAAAATACCTATCCGATATTTAATATTTTTTTATCCGATATATTGTATTCAAAATCTATCAATTTACTTTAAATACAACTAAAAATGACCCTATACCCATCTATCCGATACCTTAAATCATTAAAACGCCTTTAATAAAAACAATTCTAACTCTTATTTTTAAACAATTCGCGATAAAGTCGTCTGTGATTAATAATAGTTAATGGTTGATGATTGATAAACAATATAAATAGTTAATAATTGTTAAATTAGAGTATTGGATACTTATTATTTAAACATATGGAAGATAAGATTTCGCATATACCTTAATACTTACTCCTTGCTCCTTAATACTCACACCCACCTTGCAACTTGCCTGCCTGCCACGTCAAACGTGGCCCGCCGTAGCTTTCTTGACCTCCGATTTATCCTCCGAAGATTTATCGGAGGAGGAAGTTTTAACGTAGGTGGTAGCGCAGGAGGGCAACTTTAAATTTTTTACCCTATTTAACCTGTTAAACCTGTTAAACCTGTTAAATTATCATTTTAGATAATATTTAACAGGTTAAAATTATCATTTTAATAATATTATTTAACAAGGCAACCTTTATACTTTTTCCTATATACTATATACTAAATATATGCTTAAAAAACCTGAAAATAAAATTGTCGCTCTAAATAAAAAAATAAACCACCTTTATCAAATTAAAGAAACTTTTAAAGCTGGTATGATTTTATTCGGTGATGAAGTTAAATCAATCAAAAGTCAAAAAATAAATTTAGATGGTTCTTTTATTAAAATATCACCGCAGAGCCACCGCAAAAGCGGGACAAGCGGGATCCCGTTTGCGGGAAAAAATAATCAGGCCTATTTAACAAATATAAAAATTCCCAAATATAAAAAATCAAATCTAAATACAATCAAACATAAACCAGGCAGAGATATAAAAATTTTATTAAACAAAAAAGAAATTATAAAATTAAAAACATTCCTTAATCAAAAAAACTATGCCATTGTACCCACTAAAATTTTTATTAAAAACAATCTTATCAAAATAGAAATTGCTTTAGCCAGCGGTAAGAAAAAATATGACAAGCGAGAAGATATGAAAAAAAAGGATTTAAAAAGAAAACTTGATCAAAAATATAAATTACATATTTAAAAAATAATAATTGGTAATAAATAATTTGCAACCCCAATCATTAATGCCTACTCTTTACTCCCTGCCTCGCCGAATCCGCCAACTGGCGAAGAAGGCGGGCGTACTCCTCTACCTTGCTTTATAAAGTAGCTCTAAATAACTTATAGTTTTCTAATCCAATAAACCCTTATTTATAATAAATAATTCCCTTCTCTGGCTCCAGGGGACAGAGAAAACTATAAGAGATATTATATATTCTCCCCCTAACAACTTGCCTTGCCAAAGCCTCCTTGACTCCCGTAGTCTTGACGTAGAGAGTGGCGAAGGCGGGAGGGGTTAATAACTTATTATTCTCCCCTTACTAAGGGGAGATACAGAGGGGTTAATATAAAAAGCCAATCATTAATGAAAAGTGATTATGACTAAATTATTTAATAAAAAATCAGAAACAGAAAAAAGAAAATTGTTAAGAAATAATATGCCACCAGCCGAATGGATTTTATGGAATAAACTAAATAATAAACAATTAAATGGTTATAAATTTCGTCGGCAATATAGTATAAAACAATTTGTTATTGATTTTTATTGTCCAAAGCTAAAGTTAGCCATTGAAATAGACGGTGATTCACATATTGATGCCATAGAGTATGATAATAATAGACAGAAGTATATAGAATCATTTGGTATTGAATTTTTACGCTTCAGTAATTTGGAAATATATGAAAACTTAGATAGAGTTATAGAAAAGATTAAAAAGTGTTTTTAACCTCCCCCTGCCCCTCCTTGGTCTCGCCCTGTATAAAGCGAAGCTTTTGTACAGGGTAAGGAGGGGATTATAACGAATTACTAGTAAATATCCATTGACAAATACCTAAAATAACGATATACTTTTATACATAAATCATGCTTGGTCGGTGTGATTTATACTTCATGGGGATGTTTTAATTTGATGCGCATATAATTAGTTCTTTGGCAAGCCAAGTTAGAAATTCTTGAAAGCCCGCACTTTTTCCTAAAAAAAGGTGAGGGGTAAAAAAACAAGACACATAAATGTCAACAAAATAACTGATAAGGTCAAAAACTTGTTCGCAAGTTTTCAACTAAACCCAGTAATTGCTTAACACAAAAGTGATTAAGCCGTCCCCTATTTTGATGCCTAATAGAAGTAGGTGGATGTCAAATTATTAGGATATACTATATTCTTGCTTATCGGGGTATAATGAAAATATTGATAAGCTTAAAAATTAATTTTTTGTTTATTTTTCAGTTAATTTTGAAAATTTAAAATAAACTAAGCTTGTAGAAAAAGTTCTCATTACTGCGTAGACAGGGGCGCACTACCCCTCATCTCCACCATCCTTCGCTCTGCGAAGCAGAGCTACGGATGGCACAGCCATCCGTAATTTCCAAAAGGAAATTGAAGGATAGTCCTCCGAAGCCTTGGCGTAGGAGGACACTAAGAATATTTTGTTTAAAACTTTCAACTTTTTAACTTCTAACCAACACCCTTATCGCTAAAAATCAATACAAAAAAAGAAAGCCCCTAAAAAGACATAGAGTAAACTATCAAATTAGAATACCTGAAATTTTTCTAATAGACGAAAAAGGAGAGCAAGTTGGTATAATTGAAACCAAGCAAGCCATCGCAAAAGCTCAAGATGCTGGATTAGATTTGGTAGAGGTCTCGCCTATGGCTAATCCGCCTGTATGTAAAATAACGGATTTCGGAAACTTTCAATACAAACGATCAAAGAAAAAACAAAAAGCCAAACAAAAAAAAGTTGAATTAAAGTGTATTAGATTATCCTTTAAAATTGGAGCACATGATATTGCATTTAGAAAAAAACAAACTGAAAAATTTTTAAAACAGGGAGATAAAGTCAAAATTGAATTAAATCTAAGAGGACGAGAAAAAGCCCACAAGGATTTAGCTATAGAAAAAATAAATAATTTTATAGAAAGCATTGAAATAGAAAAAGAAATAGAACAACCATTAAAAATACAGGGCGGAAGATTATCAATAACTATCAAAGCTAAACCCCGCACCTTTTTAAAATCTTGAATGTTATGTATTATGTTTATTTAATTCAAAGCAAAATAAGATTAAAAGAGTTTTATCTTGGCTCAACTAATAATCTTAGACGAAGAATCCCTGAGCATAATAATAAAAAAGTAAGACCTACTGCACGATATGCGCCCTGGAAATTAATTTATTATGAAGCCTTTCTTTCAGAAAAAGACGCTCGTGAAAGAGAACGTAAACTCAAATATCATGGTAAGGGAATGAGTGAATTAAAAAAAAGATTAAAAAATAGTATTCAACATAATAATCATTATAAATAATTTAACCAATCTAATACTTAGTTGTAGATACTAAGCAAAGCCGTCATTTTAAAATAGAATATCTAATATTCCTACTTAAAAAGGTGCTGGGTAAATAATAACCCGATACCAATAAAATTTTACTAATATACCAATGATGCTAATCATACAAATACTGAGGTCTATCCGCATCATTTGTATAATCTATTAGTATTATTAGTAACATTTGTATATTGGTATTAACAAATTAGTATATGCCAAAACTAAAAACACACAAGGCCTTAAGCAAAAGGATTAAAAAAACTAAAACTGGTAAATTAATAACTAGATCTAAGGGTCAAGACCATTTTAATTCTAAAGAAAGCTCTAAAAAAACTAGAAATAAAAGAAAAGACAGAGCCCTGCCTAAATCAATATCCAAAAGCTTAAAAAAATATCTATAAATCAAGAAATCACCTGTCCTCCGAATCCGCCAACTGGCGGAGAAGGTGGAAGAAAACAATTTAACCCTTCGATTCGTTTCACCCACTCAGGGTCTTCGATCCCTCGATAAACTCGGGATCTTCGACAATTTAACCATTTAACAATTTAATAATTTAATACCATGCCTAGAGTAAAAAGAGGTAAAACTCATATCAAAAGTAGGAAAAACCTTTTAAAAAAAACCAAAGGTTATAAATGGGGTAGAAAATCTAAAATCAAATTAGCTAAAACAGCCGTTAAAAAAGCTGGAGCTAATGCTTTAGCTGATAGAAGAAAAAAGAAGGGTGTCATGCGTAGATTGTGGCAAATTAAATTAAACGCCGCTGTAAGACAATATGATTTATCTTATAGCAAATTTATTGATTTACTAAAGAAAAATAAAATTGAATTAGATCGAAAGGTATTGGCTGATTTAGCAGAAAATAATCCTCAAATTTTTGAAAATATTGTCAAAACATTGAAAAACGTAAAGTAATGAAATTACTAACGTTTTGAAAAAATAAATATCATTATAAATCCAGCATTTTTGCTGGGGTGGTAGTTTCCCCCTCCGCCCCGCTAAGCGGGACTACGGAGGATCTACACTTTGTCGAGCTAAGCTCGACTTCGTTCCGACAGTTGGTAAACAATATAAAAATACAAAACTTTAACAATAGTTATATAAAATAAATACTTTTGGTGGGGTGGTAGTTCAGCTGGTTAGAACGTCTGCCTGTCACGCAGAAGGTCGAGGGTTCGAGTCCCTTCCATCCCGCCAAAAGTATTTATTTTTTTTATTTCCTGAAATCGTCTGCTTGCCCCGTTAAACGGGGACTGCTTGCCCCGTCTTTATGACGGGGTCACGCAGACTTGTCCACCGTAGCTCTGCGAAGGGGGAAGCCTTGGCGTAGGCAGGCCATCCCGTTGGAGCTCAAGCGAAAACCCCGCGCATGCGGGGCCAAAAGTGTATATTTTTTTATTTTTAAAATAAGCCACCCCCGGGGTGCTCAATTCTAATCCTAAAATTACAAATAGACCTCTTTTCTATGTTTGACTCGCAAAATCATAAGAATAGTTATATTAGCTTTATTATCAACATCAAAAATCACTCTATAATCTCCAATTCTAAATCTATAAGTTCCCAATCTATTATCTTTCAATTTCTTAGCATATTTTAAAGGATTATTATTTGAAATATAAAATTTCAATTTTTTAGCGATTCTTTTTTGAATATCCCTTTCTAATACTAAAAAATCATTTTTAGCTTTTTTTGTTAATTGCAGCTTATACTTCATAAGCCCAATTCATCACAAATTTCTTCAAAATCATAAACTCTACCCCTTTTAACATCTTCCCTTGCTTCTTTTATGTCTAGAGCAAGCTTCTCTACTATTACATCTTTTTTACCAAGAGGTTCAACCTTAAAAACGGGTTGGTTGCGATTTAATACAATAAAACGCCAATTATTTTTTCTGGCCTTTTCATATAAAGTAGATATGTTTTGACGAAATTCCCTAATTCCCACAAGTTTAGTCAGCATATATTTTTACATTAATGTGTATCTTAAGTGTACACATATATTTATAACTTGTCAAATTTATTATACCAGAGTCCCTTTCAGGACCTGCCTGCCCGTCCTCCGCACCCCGAACCGTATGGTGCAGGGGGAGGATGGACGCGTAGCCTGCCATGCCGAAACGAAGTTTCAGCTTCGTGCAGGCAGGCTGAAGCTACGCTTCGGTCGCCGACGTGCCAAAGCCACTTTGGCGACGGCACGCGAAGGCAGGTAATACCCCGGATTTGAATAATCCCAATCTGGTAATCGGGTTGATTTTATTCTATATCTCTCTTGATATAATTCTTTATCAAACATAAATAATTTATTAAATAAAAAAACCGCCTTAATAATTATTGCGGCCCTTGCCATGAACCCGACCCTGAGCCTGTCGAAGGGGAGTGGTTTATGGCTTAAATTATTTTAATCAAATATTCTAACAATCCAACAATCCAACAATTTAGCAATTTATAATCTTACACCCAAAAATGTAAACTGTCAAAACCGACCCTCAGGGTTAAAATTCAGTTAACAAGTTTCTTCGTCAATCTCTAAATTTTTTTCTGCGGCTTTAATATTTTTAGAAGCACTCTTTAATAAAGCAGAAACCTGGTCAACGCCAATTTGTTCTTTCTTTAAAAAACCTCTTTCAATTAAATTATTTAAATAATTCTCTAAACTCATCTTTGTTGTCGGTTAAAAAAATATTATTTTTCAAAATGTTTTGCAAAAAAGAATTGGTTTTAAATTTCTTTTTAAATTCAACTTTTGAATAAATATGATAATTAATTTCTCGACCAATTTTATTTTCTAATGTCTTTGTCTTTCTAAAAATTTCATCTTCTTTAACCTGACCGATAATAAATAAATCTATATCCGAATTATTAGAAAAATTACCCTTAGCATAAGACCCAAAAATAAAAGCAAATTCAACCCCCTTAATCTCTTCAACCGTCTTCTTAATTTTTTCTTCAAGCCCGATTGTTTTATTTATAATATTTTTTAAATCATTATAAAAAGGATTTTTTCTATCTACAAAATATAATTTTAAATTATCTCTTTTTTCTGAACCCAAAATATTGGCCTCAACCAATTTATCTAATTCTCTTTGACAACTGCCAACTGAAGCGTTTATTTTTCGGGCAATTTCACTTAAATAAAATTCTTTTTCAGGAAAAGAAAACAGAAATTTCAAAATTTCCCTTTTTATCTTAGATTTAAAAATAAAATCAAACATATTATAATATTATAGCGTTTACTCAATTCTGAGTAAACATTTACTCAATTCTGAGTAAACTATTTTAATTTTCTTACTTATAAACGTTCCTTGCTCTACTATATAAATAATTAGACATTTGTCATTAAACATTTGAAACTCATTAACTATTTTCGAATATCTAACAACCCCGCCTGCCAACGCCTAACGCCGTAGGCTATGGCGGGCAGGTATTTTCTAACCTAATACCCTCCTTTCTCTTTAGGACGTAAGATAGCAAAGCTATCAACGTCCCCTATCATACAAAAGCTCTATCTCTGCTGTAGTTAATTCTCTATTCCACCTATCTTTGAAATTGACCACTTGAAAATTAATCTTTTTTTTTGGATATTGGTATAATTTGGAACAATTTTTGAACCAAACCCCATGAATTACCAAATTGAGCGTAAGCCAACCATGATTGCAAAGAATCATTAAATTTTTCTTGAGTCATCAATCCTGTACTTAATCTCTTTTTATAAATTTTAGTCCTTTTTATAAACCTTTTAACTGTATCTTTTTTCAATAACCTATAATCTATAAAATGACGATAACCAAGAAAACAGATATTATTTTTTACTTGAAATACATTCACTTTTTTAGGATGCAATTTTAAATTTAATTTCTCTTGTAAAAATATCCCAATTTTTTGTTTAATCTGATGAAGTTTCTGCTTTGAAGGATATAATATAAGAAAATCATCCATATAACGAAGATAATACTTCTCTTTTAATTCATGTTTTACAAACTGGTCTAATTCATTCAAGTAAATATTAGCAAATAGCTGGCTGGTTAAATTGCCAATAGGAATCCCTGTTTTTCTAAAGTCAAACCCCGTTAGAGATTTTCTCTCATTTTCTCTTTTGCCCCGCTCAGAATGAATGGTATCAAACCCCAGAGCAAGCTCTGGACTCTGATCGGAGCTCCCATTCGGTCGCACCTTAACCCCGCAGCAAGCTGACGGGGTATTCATTCTTTTCTCACTCACTCGGTCATAAAAGGTCTTCACTTCGTTCAGACTTTTTATGACTCTCGTTCCGTTCGAAAAATAAGAATCTCTAATAGGGTCGAATAAATTCTTATAAATCTTATGGATGCAACAACTGTTTATAATCTCTTTTATCAACCAAATAACTTTTTGGTCTTTAATTTTTTTCTCTATCAACAATAGTAAAATTTGATGGTCAATGCTGTCAAAATACTTTGAAATGTCAGCTTGCAGGCAATAAATACACTTATTAATATTCGTTCTTCTCAAAAATTTCTGCAATCTTTTTATTGCCCGATGAGTACCTTTATTTTCTCGGCAAGCATAAGAATCATAAATAAAACTTTTGTTAAAAATCGGTTCAATAATATGATACAAAGCATGGTGAACAACTCTGTCCCTAAAAGGAGCTGCTTTAATATGACGCTTTTTAGCGTCGCAAACAGTGAATTCTCTATAAGAACCATGGCAATATGTCTGATTCAATAATTCCTCCCTTAATTTTAGCAGATTTTCTTCCAAATTATAGCTGAATTTTAAAACATAATCCCGATATTTTTTACATTTTCGCGCTTTTAAATAAGCAAGGTGTAAATTTTCAAAAGAACAAATACTTCTAAACAAATTTTTATATGTTTTCATTTTAATTTTAAAGACTCGGCGGATTGACCTGAATTTTCACTCAAAAAAATTACTAATACAAGCCAATCCCAAAAGCCTTAATATTTTTCCCCTGCAATTCTAAAACAGAAAAAAGGAATAAAATCTGGGGTTTATAGTGCTCTCTCTCTATCTACATAAAGAATAGAAATTCTAGCAAGTTTATTATAATAACCACTGAAGCGGACGCAGCGAAAGCCAATGTTGTTGTTCGTATTGGACGGAGCGTTGTTGAGGTTCAGGGCAAAGAGGCCGGCATTCGAACCATTATTCCAATTGCCGCCACGGATGAAGCCACGCGTGCCACTTATTGATTTAATCCCTTCACCCCGTTAGATATGAAATTATCTAATGGGGTCTATCTAAATAAAATAGATAGCTATGAAAATTTTTTATACCAACCACCAAGTAATTTACCTATCTCGTCTAATTTTTGAGAGGCAAACTCGTACTGCTTTAAATTCAAAAGATGGTAATCTTTGGATACTCTAATTAAAATCTTAATTATTTCGTAATGAACAAAACACTCTTCTATGTCCTTTTTTCTATCATCCTTTTTAAAATTGGTTCTTACAATCTGTTTTAAAAGCTCTATTGTTTCTTTTTCTAATTCAATCCCCAAACTATATTTATGAACTTTAGTAAATCTTTGAACTGTCGGCTTTATCCATAACAGAAAATCATAAGCTTTTTGGAAAATTGTTAAATCATAGAGCATATTTTTCACGCATAAATGTTATTTTGTAATTTCACGCACTGTTAATCTCTGCCTCACCCCCAACCCCCTCTCCTTCAACTCTGAAGGAGAGGGGCGTTTACTTGTATATCCATTAATTACACATAAATATTTACAAACAGTAATAAACAGATTAGGTATGTGCCCCTCTCTATTTTTCTCAAAAAAATGGAGAGGGGTTTGGGGTGAGGCTATTTACTTATTTTTTTAATAAACACTCTTAATTTTTTTAATACTTCTTTAAGATTATATCGCACATCCTTATTTTTAAATCTAATAAATCTTATTCCTTTTTCTTCTATGTCTTTTTGTCTTTGTTTGTCTTCTTTAACCTGTCTTGAATGAATCGGTCCATCTATTTCTATAGTTAATTTCAACTTTGGACAATAGAAATCAACTATATATCCTTCTATTAAATATTGTCTTCTGAATTTTAAATTCATTAATTGCCTATTTCTTAATTTTTCCCAAATTATTTGTTCGGTTGTAGTTTGATTTTTTCTAAATTTTCTAGCAATATATATTTTTTCTTTTTTGGTCATAAATATTTTTATCCTATGGACTCCCTCATCCCCATCCCTTCTCCCTCGACCCTGAAGGAGAAAGGCGCTTACTCGAATATTAATTAATGTACTAAATATTTTATAACGACATTTTGCCTGTGCCCCTCTCTATTTTTCTTAAAAAAATGGAGAGGGGTTTGGGGTGAGGCGAATTGGGGTGAGGTAATTTAAATATCAGATTTTTAGATTATAGATTAAAATCTTAAACCCCTTCACCCCGTGAGATAGCGAGCTCTGCGAGCTCTATCTCACGGGGTTCAGCGGACGCAGCGAAAGCCAAGGGTGAAGCTCGTAATGGACGGAGCGTAGTTGAGGTGCAGGGCAAAGAGGCCGGCAGCCGAACCAAGATCCCAAATGCCGCCACGGATGAAGCCACGATAACCAACGGCGTTAATCCAAAAATGGTCATAATTATAATTAGTGGTAGCTGAACCAGTAGAACTTGGGATACCATAAACATCTAAACCAGTGATATAACTCTGAGCAGGCAAAGCAGCACCAGTAACAGGATGAAGCCCTCCATTGATTACATTATCAGTCCATTCCCAAACATTGCCGATTAAATCATAAGCTCCTGCATCTGAAACGCAATTAACAGCAGTGCCTGTCTTTATAGAATTTGTTCCTGCTGGACTATCTGTCCAAGTAGAACCATCTGGTTTCTTCCCTGAATAATCAGGCCAAGCACCAGTATTCCATATTTGGCAGGACTCTGTGCCTGTGGCAGGAACTGAAGTATGCGGATCGGGCGTTCCTTTTGAAGCTAAAAGCCATTCATAATTTGTGGCTAAACGCTTGCCCGCGGCTAAACAAGCTGCCTTGGCGTTTACTTGATTGATAGAAATCCAAGGATTAGCATTATATTCTGAAACTGCTTTTGCGGTTGCTGTGGTCTCATTAAAAGTAGTGCCATCGCCATAAACATCAACCGCTGTATCAAGAATATCACCGTCGCCATTTATATCAACATAATAAGCTCCTCCGCCATTTGAAGCTTCGTATTTATCAATACAAAATCCGCCCCTATTACTCCAAGTAGTTGATTGCCAAGTCCAAGCATAATCTACCCATACCATATCTGACGGACAATCTGTGTAATTTTCTGACAATGACTGAATTTCTCCACTATTTAATACTCTATTATAAACTTTAATATCTCTTATTTGACCATTAGCATAATCTGTATTATATCTCCCCAGCCATACATTATGGTCAAGATTTTCCATTGCCACATAAGCTCCTGATTCAACGTCAGTATTGTCTGCTCTATTGCCATTTAAATAAATTTTAATTCCATCTTGAAAAAATGAATTACTATCACTAGTGCTGTCTCCGCTATAAGTTGCGATTAAAGAAACCCATTCTCCTTCAGTTAAAGCGGTATTAAACATTCTGCCTACATAAGTATCAGCAACACTTTCATCATAAAACTGAAAATATACTTTATCATCTGCTCCTGAATAAAATCTCCATTCCCCGTCGGTATTATAAATCCCCTTGCTTATTATATTAAAATTAGTAGCATCGTCTATATAAACCCAGCTACTTATTGAAAAAGGATTATCATCTGTCCCATCTCCAAAACTTAAATCATCTGTGTCAGTTATTGAGATGTAATCATCTGTTCCATCAAAATCATAAGCGTCTCCTGTTAATGTCCAAGTCCCTGTGCTTTGAACTGCACCTGCTAGACTTATTCTTTTACTATCTATTTTGAGATTAGAAATTGTGTCGCCACTATCAAGGTCTGCTACTAAGTAATTTGAAGTTGTATAAGTGTTATCTGTAACAGGATTAGAACCGCTATCAGCCACAACAGTTGTCCAATCATCCCAACCAAAAGCACCACCTTTGATGTAAACAGTAAATACACCAGCGAGAGAACGAGTTATTTTAATACGATAATCAGTGTTTATTGTTACATAAGAATCTGCAGACGACATTATTATCGTACCTGAACCATCATCCCTTCTATACAATCTAACTGCTTCAGTATTAGATACATAAAAAAAATAACCATCTCCACTTTTATCATTTGAATCTGCAATAAATTCAGTATAATGTAAATTTCCATCAGCTCCTTTATTAACCGAAAATTCAAAAGTGCCATAAGCCTTGTCTTGATTTATATAAGCAATACCAGCACCAGCATTTACTAACCCATCATATTTAATTGTAGCTCCACTTACTGTTCCATCATTTCCTTGTGGGGTTCGGTCTTTAGTTATGCCGTCAAGTTCTTTTACTATTATGTTATCAACAGTTCCAATAAAATCTGCATTTGCTTGAAAATATAAATCATCATTACCAGTAGCAGTAGAAATAAATGCTATACTTTGATTAGAAGTTATTGTTTCGTAATTACCACTAGTACCAGCTTTAACATACATAGTTCCAGCTGTTCTTGTGATATCTGCCGTTATATAATATCTATGTCCTAATGTTAAAATATCAGCATATAATAAATTACTATAAGCACTTTGAGCTCCACTACAAGAAGCAACATTACCTCCAATAGTCCATCCAGTTCCTTTAGTCCAATTTCCAGTATCACTATCAAATGTTGAATCATCACCAGTTATAAGTCCACTTCCTGCTTCTGTATATCTACTATTCAAAGGCATATCAAGTATTAAACCTTTTTGGAGTTTAGGAGTAATAGCGTTTGTTATATCTACTATTGAAATGTTATCTAATTCCAAAGTTCCAGAAGTATTATCAAAAGCAATAAATCGTAAATATGTCCCAGTAGCAGTAATAACCCTATTATATTTTCCAACAGCATTTGTAAGTGCTGTCGTTTCCATTCCACTTATCCTAAATGTTCCACCAGACAAATCTGTTGATACTACTTCATAGTTTAATAAATATTTTTTTCCAACAACTATTATGCCTGTTTGAGACAAAGATGATGCATTTGTGTTATCTAATATACCTACACCACCAGCTATTGTTGCTCCATTAGCTTTATCCCAATCGCTATCAGTAGCGAAATCACCATTAGTAATCAACTCCCTCGCATCCACTTTTATTCTCGCAGTAGTCCTACCAGATAAATAAAGTTGTCTAACTTGGTCTTCTGTGAGGGTTGAAGAGAATAGCATAACGTCAGAGATAGAGCCGTCAAAGGTAAAAACAGTAGCAGCATTATTACCTAAATATAAAGTTGCTCCAGCATCTGAAACTCTTGTCCCTATGGGAGTCTGTGCTTCTGTTAATCCACTTGCAACAGTATAAGGAACACCATTTATGTAAAAAGTAGGATTATTAGCAGCTGCATCAGAATCATAATTAACTGCTATATGTGTCCAAGTATTTATAGGAATTATTGCTGTTGCAGTTGCCCAACGACCATCTGATGCACCATCAAAATCATAATTAAAACTAATTTTTACATCTCCCCCAGATTCTTCTCTGGTATCAAAAGAAAAACCAGTCCATTTGCTGAATATCTTTCCATAACCTCCTTCCCCATCACTACTCGGATTTATCCAAGCACTCGCAGTTCCACCAGAATCAAAAATGTCATCAATAGTAGTTCCACTTCCACAATTAACTGCATCAGTAGTTCCATTAAAAGTCATTGCTTGATTAGGAACACCTGCTTGGTCAGATACATAAACAGGAGTATTAGCAGAAGTTCCATTGTTTCCATTACCGCTAAGGTCTTGAAATATATCTGTATCGTAGAGGTCTGACTCCGCTAAGCTCCAATACCCCACTAATCCACCACCTGAACTTGGAGCTGAAACACCAAAAAATCCAAAACCACCGGTAGCGCTTACAATTGCAAAACCAATAATTAAAACAACAATTACCGCTAAAAATACAATTAATTTTTTATTTTTAAACCCCGTTAGAAAGCCCTTATTGATTGTGTTATTTTTCTTGTCCATATTTATATTTAATTTAATTTTGTATTCCCGCTAAAACCTAAATTTCTAACGGGGTGAACATAATATTGTTATTAATTATCTATATATATAATATAACATATACATTTTTATATCAATGTAGGGCGACCCTGAGGGTCGATTTTTTGATTTGACAATTTTATTTATTTAATTTAATATTTAGATAGATGGGTCGCAAAAGCGATCTTTTTTTTACCCCTTTATTTATATATAAGGGGGTAAAAATAAAAAAAGAAAAAATCCACCACCCCTTTACTTTCCCTCCTCAGCAAGGAAGGGATGGCTTGGTTTTTATTTACTTACTTCCCTTATTATAAATAAGCATAAACATCACCACCCCTTTACTTCCCCTCCTCAGCTGAGGAGGGGAGACAGGGGAGGTGTTGAAAAAGTATGAGAACAGTACATAACTTAAAAAAATATAAAACTACCCGTAAAAAACTTCGTCATAACATGACTTTAGCAGAAATTAAACTTTGGTGCATATTAAAAGGTAAAGATTTTACTAATTACAAATTTAGACGACAACACGGTATTGGACCATATATTGTAGATTTCTACTGTCCAGAATTAAAATTAGTTATTGAATTAGACGGTAGTCAACACTTAGAGCAAAAAAGCATAGTATATGACAAAAAGAGAACTCAATATTTTAATTCTTTAAATATTAAAGTAATTAGATTTTTAAATAATGAAATTTTGGAAAATATTGCAGGCGTATGTATGAAAATAGAAGATGATATTAAAACAATAAATGATGAATAGATTTTAAATCGACCCTAAGGGTGGTCAACCCTCAGGGTGAAAAATTTCCCAAACATATAATACTTTGATACAATTATTTAAGAGTTAATGAATCTTAATTTTTTAAAAAAATAATAAAAAATATATGTCTGAAGAAATTTTAGATAAAAAAATTAAAAAGCCGAAGAAAAAACTTAAAAAAATAATAATTATAGTCCTCTCTATTATATTAGTAGTTCTAGTAATATATTTTGCTATATCCAAAAAAAGTAATGCTGAATATACTTTTGCTCAAGTGGAAAGAAAAAATTTAATTCAAACAGTTAGCGAAACCGGGACCGTTAAATCTGTTAATGAACTTGAGCTTAGCTTTTCAAATTCTGGAAAAATATCAGAAATATTAGTTGAAATTGGAGAACAAGTTAGTAGTACTCAAATTTTAGCTAAATTAAACTATCAGGACTTATTAATTAAAAAACAGGAATATCAGGCAAATTTAGAGATAACCCAAGCTAAATTAAATAAGCTCATTGCCGGAGCAACTACTTATGAAATTGCTGTCAGTAATGCAAATGTTAATAGAGCTCGTACTGCATATTTAACATCAATTACAGAATTAGAAACTATACGCAATACAGCTCAAGAAAATATATCACAGGCCGAAAAAAACAAAGAATCGGAAATAAATAATAAAAAATTAGATGCCATTTTAAGTATAGAAACAAATTCAATCAAAGGGGAAACGGCTTTGGATAATATTAATACCATCTTAGATGATAGTGAGGCAGAAAATCTATTAGGAGCTCGACAAACATCAACTTTAACTAATACAAAAAACTCTTTACAAACCGCTTTAAATCTAATATACGGCCTTGATGAAAGTTTAAATAATGCCAAAATAAATAATACCGAGGATAATATCAATGATGCTTTAGATAATTGCCTTGATTTTTTAACTCAAGTTTTTACTACTCTTAATTATTCCTATGATATGTTGGAAAATACCATAACCTCCTCTTCTTTTACTCAAACAGAATTAGATGCATATAAAACAACCATCAGCACTCAAATTACTACCATTAGCACAGCCATATCTTATGTTCAAGTAGACAAACAAGATTTAAATGACGCCATTCTTTCTAAAAGCAATGCCTTAAATACGGCCATAGTATCTGGAGAACAGCAAATAACTACTTATGAAGCCAAGGTAGACACTAATTTAGAATTATTAAAAGTGGCAGAAGCCGAACTAGAAAAATTAAAAGCTCCGCCAGCATATCAAGACACTCTCCTCTATCAAGCCCAAGTAAGACAAGCCCAGGCCTCTCTTGATTCTGTTAAAAATCAAATTCAAAATAGCATTATTGAAGCGCCAATAAACGGAACTATTACTAAAATTAAATATGACCCAGGAGAACAAGTAGGCATGAATGTGTCTATTATACATTTATTAACTGATAATCAATTAGAAGTGGAAATAGACATCTCTGAAACAGATATCAATAAAATATCAAAAAATGATCAAGTAGAAATAACTCTGGATGCTTTTGGAGATGATTTAAAACTTTATGGCCAGGTTTATGACATTGAGCCGGCAGAAACTATTATCCAAGATGTTACTTATTATAAAACTAAAATTAAATTTGATACTCCCGAAAATTTAGAGCAAGAAATTAAACCAGGAATGACTGCTAATGCCACAATTATTACTGCCGAAAAAAAAGATATCTTAGTAGTTCCTGCCCGAGCAATAGTAGAAAAAAATGGCCAAGGTAAAATTGTCCGAGTTTTAGAAAATGATCAAGTCAAAGAAATTAATGTAATAACTGGTATATATGGTGATGAGGGTCTGGTAGAAATTTTATCTGGCCTAAAAGAAGGACAAGAAATTATTACTTATATTAAAGAGTAATTAGCTATCGGCTTTTAGCTTTTAATTAATTATTCTCCCCTCACCCCTAACCCTCTCTCCATCGAGCTAAGCTCGACAGAGAGGGGCACTTACTTGAATATCTATTAATACTTGTAATGTTTGAAAATTATTTATTACATTAATAACTCTACGAGTAAATCCCGTTAGTAGCTTTGCTACTTTACGGGATAAACTCCCTTCTCCTTCGAAGTCGAGGGAGAAGGGCTGGCCTGCCTGCGCGTAGCAGAAGCTACGCTTCGGCGAAGACAGGGGATGAGGGAGTTAATTAGAATTATTCTCCCCCTCCTCCCCTTAATAAGGGGAGGTGCCCCGCGGATGCGGGACGGAGGGGTAGGGGAGATTACAGCCTGCCTGCCGTAGTCCCGAACTTGTTGAGGGACGAAGGCAGGAGGGGTTAATATAAAAAGCCAATCATTAACGAAAAGCGATTATGACTAAATTATTTAACAAATAATTGCCAAAAAAGCCATATTATAACCTCCCCTATCCCCTCCTTTACCCCATACAAAAGCTTCGCTTTATACGGGGCGAGGTAAGGAGGGGACAAATCAAATTACCATATATTCTCCCCCTATGCTTGTCTCGTCGAATAACGGGATTAGTGGGAAAATTAAAGAGTGGGTAAAAAAGTAAGAATATGAAATTTAAATACAATAGCCCCGCAAACTCTCCAATTTATAACTAACCCCCTATGTTAATTAAAGTGCAAAACTTAAAAAAACAATATGAAACCGGAGAAGTTATTACTAAAATACTTCATGGTTTGTCTTTTGAAATTAAAGCTGGAGAATTTGTTTCAATTATGGGTCCCTCTGGTTCTGGTAAATCAACTTTAATGCATATTTTAGGCCTTTTAGACCGACCAACTAGCGGTACTTATTATTTTGAAAATCAAGACGTTTCTCAATTAGACGACGATCAATTAGCTAAATTAAGAAATCAAAAAATTGGTTTTGTTTTTCAGGCCTTTCATTTATTACCCAAAACCACTGTCTTAGAAAATGTAATTTTACCGCTAACTTATTCCCATAACAAGGGTGATCATAAAAAACAAGCAAAAAAAGTTTTAGAAAGCGTTAATTTAAGTCATCGTCTAAATTATCATTCTAATCAAATATCTGGCGGGGAAAAACAACGCGTAGCTATTGCCCGTGCTTTAGTGAATGATCCCGATGTAGTTTTTGCTGACGAACCTACGGGAAATTTGGACTCTAAATCCGGAAAACAAGTTATGGAAATTCTTCAAGCCCTAAACGATCGGGGCAAAACTGTCATTTTAGTTACTCATGAAACCTATACTGCCGAACATGCTGATAGAATCATCAGTATTAAAGATGGTTTAATAATTAAAGACAGCTCGGTTACTAAAAGAAGGTTGGCAACTCAAGAAGACGGCATTAAATAATCTCTTATGCTGGAATTTTGCAAACAATGTATTAAGATCGCCGCCACTGCTCTACTAGCTAATAAAGCTAGAAGTTTTTTAACTATGCTCGGAATCATCATTGGTGTCGCCGCCGTTATTATTATTATGGCAGTTGGGGCCGGAGCTCAAGAACTAATTCTATCACAAGTGGAAAGCTTGGGTTCAAATACTATTAGCATTATGCCCGGTAAATCAGAAGAAGGCCAGCCCCCGGCTTCGGTTATGGGTATTGCCATCACTTCTTTAACTTATGAAGATGCACAGGCTTTACTAAAAGGAAATAATGCTCCTCATATTAGTGCGGTAGCGGTCTACACTAATGGAGTAGAAAATATTATTTGGAAATCCAATAATTATAATACTGATATTAGTGGTACCAATGTCGGACACTTAGAAATTACCCAAGCAAAAGTAGAAAGAGGTAGATTTTTTACTGAAGCCGAAGAAACTAATCTCGCTAAAGTGGCGGTTTTGGGCAGTAAAGTCAAGGAAGAGCTTTTTGGTGATTCCGAAGCTCTGAATCAAAGAATTAAAATTAAAAAACAAATCTTTGAAGTTATTGGTATTATGAAAGAAAAGGGCAATGTTGGCTTTCAAAATTTTGATGATCGCATTTTTCTACCAATCAAAACTATGCAAAAATTAATTGCCGGAGTTAATCATGTCAGCGTAATTCGAGCTAAAGTAGATAAAGAAGAAAATATTCAAATCAGTATTCGGGATATTGAAACAACCTTAAGAGAAAAACATGAAATCAAAGACCAAAGCGGTGCTAGCGATGATTTTACTGTTAATAGTGCTGCTCAAGCAATGGAGATGATTAAAACCATTACTGATTCTTTGAAATTATTTTTAGCCGCAATGGCTGGTCTATCTTTAATTGTTGGCGGAATTGGAATTATGAATATTATGTTAGTTAATGTTACTGAAAGAACTAATGAAATTGGCTTACGTAAGGCCCTGGGGGCAAATAATCAAAATATTTTAACCCAATTCTTAGTAGAAACCGTAACCATGACTATTATTGGTGGAATTTTGGGAATTGTCCTCGGCTTTATAGTTTCTGCTTTAATTAGTTTTGTAATTACTCATTTATTGGGTTATGCTTGGCCGTTTATTATTTCTCTTCCCTCTATCTTTTTAGGACTAAGCGTTTCTAGTTTAGTTGGAATTGGTTTTGGCATTTATCCGGCTAAAAAAGCCAGTAAACTAAACCCCATTGAAGCCCTGCGCTATGAATAAATTTTCAATTACCAATAAACCCGCCTACCCCGCCTACCGGCAAGCAGACAATTTACAACTAACAATAAATCGTTATATTATTCTATGGCTTAATTGTTATATTGATAAAAATCATACAACAATTTAACCCTTCGATTCGTTTCACCCACTCAGGGTCTTCGATCCCTCGATAAACTCGGGATCTTCGACAATTTAACCATTTAACCATTTAACCATTTAACAATTTAACCATTTAGTAACCATTCAACAATTTAATAAAAATGAACCTAAAAACTCCTTTAAAAATCGTTTGGCAATCAATTAAAAATAATAAAACTAGAACTTTTTTAACTATTTTAGGTATGGTTGTCGGAGTAACCAGCATCATGGTTGTTTTTTCTGCTGGAGAGGGATTTAAAAATTTAATTGTCCAACAGGTAGAATCTTTTGGAACTGATATTATAGAAAGCGAAGTGCGTATTCCAGAAAAAAGCAAAAAGGGTGGTACTAGTGATATGGAGACCGCCACTGCTATGGCCCAAGGAGTGCAAATAACTACTCTGACTTTAGATGATGTTGAAGATGCTATTAAGTTACCCAATGTCCTAGATGGTTATGGCGGAATCATGGGTCAAGAATTGGCTACTCATGAAAACAAAAGAAAAAAAATATTTTTATTTGGAGTTAGTCCCGCTTATATAAATATAGATAAAAGTGAAGTTGCTCAAGGAAGATTTTTTACCGCAGGAGAAGATAAATCTTTGGCGCGAGTAGTGGTTTTAGGTTCAAAGGTTAAAGAAACGCTTTTTGCTGATTCTGACGCTTTAGGAAGGTTTATTAAATTAGGAAAATCTAAATATAAAGTTATTGGAATTATGGAAGAAAGGGGGGCAGTAATGAGCGTTGACTTTGATGAATATATTTATATTCCTGTTCGCACTTTGCAAAAAAGAATTATGGGCATTGATTATTTAATGTACATGGTTCATCAAATAGAAGATTTGTCTTTGGCCGACCAAACTGCTGAAGATATTAGGGTTTTATTACGCGAAAATCACGATATTAATAATCCCGAGGCTGATACTGCCAAAGATGACTTTGTGGTTTATACCATGGAAGAAATGATGTCTATGGTTGATGAAATAACTGCTTATATCACCTTGCTTCTCTTGGCTATAGTTGTCGTTTCTCTAATTGTCGGCGGAGTAGGCATTATGAACATCATGTATGTTATTGTCAGTGAAAGAACTTTTGAAATTGGTTTGCGTAAAGCCGTTGGCGCTAAACAAAAAGACATTTTGTGGCAATTTTTAATTGAAGCTATAATTATCGCTTTAATTGGAGCTTTAGTAGGAATAGTTCTGGGAATCTTAATTGCTTTATTAATTTCAATCGGAGCTAATTATTATGGCTTAGACTGGAAATTAGTTATTCCTTTAATTGGCTTAATTATTGCTTTTAGTTTCTCCATTTTGTCTGGATTAGTTTTTGGAGTTTTCCCAGCCCGCAAAGCCGCTAAAATGGACCCAATCCTCGCTTTGAGAAAAGATATGTAAAAAAATCCTTGGCCATAATACTAACACTCTTATCACGCTGATTAATTCATCAATTTTTATTTTAATATATAATTCCCGCGCCCCTTACAAAAATTTATCTAGAATTTGAACGAAACTGGCGTAAAAAAATTTCGACTGTTTGAACCCCCACTTTTGAAAAAAGTGGGGGTGAGTTTCGAAATTTTAGCCAGTGTAGTGATAAAATTATATAAATTTTTGTAAGGGGCGCGACTTTTTAGCGCCACCTTTTTCTAGAAAAAGGTGGCTAAAAAAACAAAAAAATCCCCGTCAATTAAAAGACAGGGATTTATCCCACACCTTTTCCTAAAAAAAGGTGTGGGATTTATCACCTTAAAGGTGATTTTTACTTATTTAAGGAAAAGCATTTTTTTCACCGAACTTTGTATAGTGGAACCTTTAATTTGATAAAAATACACTCCACTAGGAACTGAAAAGCCAGTTTGGTCATTGCCTGACCAAAGAATACTATTCTGACTATTATCTAAAAGAAAATCTTGAACAATTTGACCCTTAATGTTGTAAATCAACAAATGACAATCAAACTCTAACAAGGAATAAGAGATAGAAGTACTGGTTTCAAAAGGATTGGGGTAATTTTGCCATAAAGAAACATTTCCCGTTTCAATTGGATTATCAGCAATGGAAAAAGAATCTAATAAGGAAATATCATCTAACCACAGAGCAATGTCCTGATTTCCTAAATGAATGGCTAAGCGAGCTGTACCGACATTATCAGTTGTAAATTCTATCTGATATAAATTCCAGCCGGGGCTAATAGAAATTTCTTCCCATAGTCCATAATTAGTCCAAGGAGAAACATCTTGGCAAAGTTCCACAAGAACCGTTCTCTCAGTTTGTGCTTTAGCCCAAAAAGAAAGCTGATACTCTTGGTCTTCTTCAACTTCTACAATTTGTTTTAACTGCACTTGATAAAACTCTCCGTTTTGATTAGGATCAATGAACAAGGAATACTGGCCATGGTAAGATTCTAATTCATCGGTATAGTAAGAGGCCGTAGAATTATGGTCCTCTACTTGATATGGGGCGTAATGTCCCAATTCAAAATCTCCATTAGCCAATAAATTTCCAGCTGGGGGTAGAATTTCTTCTATTTTTTCAAAAACAACTTGGTCAAGATAAAGATGTCCAGTTGACTGGCCAACTTGAAAACTAAGACGGGCCAAATCATCAAAGCCATTAGCTGTAAAGACATATTGATATTTACTCCAATCACCAGAAGTGCTGATTTCTTTCCATAAACCGTAATTATTCCAAGGAGAATTATCATTTTGTAGAGCTATAGTAACTGGCATCTGATCAATAGATTTAATCCAAAACGAGAAATGATATAATGCTTCATTTTCAACTTCTACTAACTGTTTAAGTTCTACATCATAAGAATTGACCGAAGAAAAAACATCTACTTCCGCTTTAAACACACCTGAAATTGAATTGTTAGCTGTTACGTCAAAGTCAGCCACTTCCTGCCAGTCAAAGAAATTCCAATAAGCACTTAATCCTGAATCAAAACCACCATCTTCTAATTCACCGCCAGCATAAGCCGCACCACCGCTTGGACTAAAGAAAATATCTGCTCCATTAGGAAAAATATCAATGTCAGCATTACTAACTTCATGAACATTAGCATAATCAAAACCATAATAGATAAAAGAATTGGCATCAACAATCTTTCTTTTTTGACCATTTTCCAAATAGTAAATTTCTGCTCCTGAACCACTAATCAATTTTCCGTCGCGAATCATACTGCACACTCCATTAATAGTTGGGAAATTGGCTAAAGCTGAATTAGAAACCAAAACATTGAAATTGTGATGATAATAATTAATATGATAAGCATCATCGGAAAACAAAGGAATTTTCATTTTCTGACTTGGCATTCCATAATTACTGCCATTAACCAAAACATATCTTTGAGACAAATTGTTTTGATTTTGTAAAACAGCTCCATAAGGATAATCACTAACATTTAACAATTCTGAACCTTGATTAAATTGAGCCATAAAATCATTAGAAACTGGAATCCAAATATCCACTGCATAACCTAATTGCGACCAATTAGTCGCCTTTCTTTTGACAATAACTGGCGAAGTATCAGAGCTGTAGTCAAAAACCCATCTTTGGTAATTTTGGTCATAAACACCGGCTCCGGGCATAACTTCAACATCAGGACCTATTAAGAAATCGGAAAACTCATCTTGGCTAATGTCAACAGCTTCGTCCCATTCAAAACCCCAAGTATAAAAAGGGTACTCACAATCAAATTTGCACATCAAGTCATTTTCTAAATAACAATAATCTGGAGTTCCTAAAACATGTACTAATAAATCATTTGGCAACTGTCTGTCGGAGTTAACATTAGGAGGCCCGGCAGGCGGGCTTTGCATCCAATAATATTCATCGGGATTACAATTTGGATAAGTATTGGGAGTATTCGGATAAGTGTACCAGCCATAAGGATCAATCTTTTCTCCGTTGTAAATCAATTCAAAATGTAAATGAGCTCCGCTAGTCAGGCCGGTTATTCCTACTTGGCCAATAATTTGGCCCTGGTATACATAATCACCAACATTAAGTGGAATGCTATTGCATAAACAATGAGCATAAAGAGTTTCATATCCATTATCATGGTCAATTTTAACATAATTACCATAGGCCTGACCCGGTGGATTAGTATTGTTTGGAACATCATTAGTAATGTGGACCACTATGCCGCCATAACTTGCCAAAATATTTTGGCCTTCAATTGCCCCAGGCACTAAACGAGTATAATCAATTGCTTGATGAAGTCCTCCTCCAACATCGGGGTGATAATACCAGGCATGTTCAACTTCAATATCGCTTCCAATTACTGGCAGAGTCAAAAAATGGTCATCTGCCTCTAATTTTACGAACATAGCTACCATTATAATAGCTACTAATTTTACAATCTTTTTCATCTTAAACCTCCATGGGTTGTTTTCATTAAATTAAAAAGGACCGCAAAAATACGGCCCTTAAGTTAATACATTATGTCAAAGACAAAATCTCTGACTGGTGAATAAATCGCTTTTCCTTCTTATATTAAGTTGTTAAATGGTTACTAAATTGTTAAATTGTTATTAAATGGTTAAATGGTTACTAAATTGTTAAATGGTTAAATTGTTAAATGGTTAGAATAAATTACTAAATTATTAAAGCAATTTAAAACAATTCAACAGTTCAACAGTTCAACAGTTCAACGGTTTAACAGTTTAAGTTGAAAAACTAATATATAATTATATTATTCAGTAGGTTCAATAAATTTAAACGAATCTATAATATCCACTGCTATTTCATTTTCAATTGGATATATGATTCGATACATAATGCCATCATGATCCAAATAAATTATCTTATGAGGTAATTCTAAAAGGGTGCCTTCCCCAGCGGTTTCATAAAATTTTGGAGAATCCTTTGCCCCCTCGTCATCAACCAAAGCCCCCCTTTCCTCAAAACCTTTCTCAGCAATAAATGAATAGGCATCTTCACCAGCAAATACAATTTTTTCTTCCTGTGAATATGTGTCCTTAAAATTCTTACTATATTTTCGGTTAAAATCAAGAGAACGCTTAGCAAAATCAATTGCCGACATACCAAGTAAATTTTTACGAGGTCTTATTTCTAAATATGGATATGTTGAAATTTCTTCAGTAATCTCAATATTTTGATACTCTAAAAAATTATAAGCTGTAATTTTAAAATTAACATCTTTATCTTGAGCACTATCATCACAAAAATCATTTAAACAATACTTAAGACCTATCGGCACATCTACAGAAAAATTATAATGGGAATTAAAATAATTGATAGTAGAATCAATGTCTTCTTCAGCTTCTTCAATAGCGCTTTCTTTTACAACCTCTATTTCTTTTGTTTTTTTCAAATCACCTACTATTATATATACGACGGCGATTAATAAAATTACGATTATCAATACTATAAATTTTTTGTCCATAGTGGTTAAATGGTTAAATGGTTACTAAATTGTTAAATGGTTAAATGGTTATATTGTTAAATGGTTAAATGGTTATATTGTTAAAATTCAGCAATTTGGCAATTTGGCAATTTAGCAGTTTAGCAGTTTAACAGTTTAACAGTTTACTCCGAAAGCTTATCTCTAGTAAATTTTATCAAAGTATTAACTTCCTTTGGCAACTTAGTTAATTTATCACAGATATATTGATCCTCCTCATCTTTTAATAAAGACCTTGCCCTTGCTTTTGCATTCCAATCTTTTGATTCAATAATCGAACCCTGACTATAACGATAAAAATGAATCTTTTCTTTTTTATTATATCTCCCAAAACCTTCTGCAATATTAGCAGATATAGAATCAATAGATCTTACAAATTGATTACCAATAGTTTTTAAGGCAAAATAATTCCAATTAATAACAACATTCCAAACATAATTAGATAAATCATAAGCAATCTTATAAGAACTAATATCATCTATTGTTAAATATTTTTTACTCATAGCAGTTTGGCAATTTAGCAGTTTAAATTAAAACAAAACCACTCGCATGATTCTGCTCTTTATAAAAACCTAAATTTTTTATTGCGCTTTTCATTGCTTAAAATATAATATTTAAATTTTAAATTGTAAAGTTAGTTATCCACAAAAAATTAGGTGCCCATAGACGGCTTTGATTTATGTGGTTTAAATTTAAAAAATAAAATTAAAATCATAAAAATTACAACAATAAAACTAACTAATTGCGGTAATCTAACCCCAAAAACAATTGGACAAGGATCAATTCTAATAAATTCCATCAAAAACCTGATAAAACTATAACCGCCTATATATAATAAAGTGGTTAAGCCAAAATTTCGTTGTTTTTTAAAAACCTGTCTTAAAATAAAGAATAATATTAAATTTAATATTGACTCATACAAAAAAACAGGATGATGAAAAAATCCTGTCCTCTCTATATATATAGCCCATGGTAAAGTTGAAATTTTGCCATAAAGCTCTTGATTAAAAAAATTACCCCATCTTCCTATGGCTTGGCCCAAAATTAAACCCAAAACTAATAAATCTGTATATCTCCAAAATGCTAATTTATTCTTTCTACAAAACACATAAACCGTAAGTACACCAAATAGAATAGTACCTTGTATAGCCAGACCGCCCTCCCAAACCTTAAAAATATTAATTAGATTATTTTGATAATAAGACCAATTGAAAAAAAACACTTCATAAAGTCGGGCTCCGATTAAACCAAAAATTATAACATAAAAATACAAATCCTCTATTTTTTTCAAATTATATCCTTTTTGTTTAGCTGTCCTATGAACAAAAAATAGGGAAATCAAAATCCCTAAAGATATTATAAAACCATACCAATATATTTTTACAAAACCAAAATCAACTAATACTGGATTAAATATAATGTTTATTCCCACTTTTTTAAATATTAATTTTCAGGTTCATTTTCTAAAACCGCTAAAATTTGTTCCAAAATATTTTTGCTCATTACTCCAGGAAATTTACTGCCATTAATAAAAAGAGTAGGCGTACCGCTAACTCCTGCCCGAGCACCTAATATAAAATCTTCTCCAATATCATTTTTAAATTCTTCTTGAAGATAACAATTATTAAATTTGTCTAAATCTAAATCAATTTCTTCAGCTATTTTCAAAATAGAGCTGTCATCCAATTCTGATTGGTTAGAAAACAATTTATCATGCATTTGCCAAAATCTTCCCTGTGCAAAAGCGCAATTAGCTGCCAAAGAAGCCTTATCATCGTCTAAAGGAAAATCTCTAAAAATCAATTTAGTTTTTTCATTATTTTCTAAAACAAATTGCCGTAAAACTGGATAATAACCATAGCAGTAAGGACAATTAAAGTCAGAAAACAATACCATAGTCATAACTGGATTATCGGCTCCTATGCTAGGATTATGGCCTGATTCTAAATCTTCTCTAGTAATGGATTCATCTGAGCCCTGAATAACACCTCCCTCATAAGCAGAATAACCACCTAATAAAATACCTCCGGATTCTATGGCCTTTTTATAAAATAACACTCTGTCATAAAAATAAAAACTTATAGAAACAATTAATAGAACCAAAAGTATTATTCCCACTCCCCACCATTTAAAATACCATCTGCTTTTTTTTATTTGAGGTAATTTTTTGTTTTGATTCATAGATATTATATTGTTAAATTATTACATTATACATAATTCATAATTCATAATACATTATACATCATTATACATTATACATAATACATAATACATTATACATTATACATCATTATACATTTTAGTATCTACTAACGCCTAACTTCTCCATATTATAAGCAATGTTTAAAACCTTTTCGTCCTGCATAAAATCTCCAATAATTTGAGTGCCGATTGGTAAATTATTGCTCTGGCCAGTGGGAATAGATATGGCTGGCAAACCGGATATATTAATGGCGACCGTAAAAATATCAGAAAGATACATGGTTAGGGGGTCGTTAAACTTTTCTTTTAATTTAAATGCCATGCTAGGTGTGGTAGGTAAAATAATAGCATCTACATCTTGAAATATTTTTTTAAATCTATATTTAATATCTTGCTGAACTTTTTTGGCCTGATTATAATAAGCATCCCGATAACCCTCGGACAAAACATAAGTTCCAATCATAATCCTTCTTTTTACTTCTTGACCAAAGCCCTCTCCTCTATTTTTTAGATAAACCTCTAATAAATCCTTGCCGTGATTTTGATTTAAACCATAACGCAGTCCGTCATATCGAGCTAAATTAGTTGAGGCCTCCGCGGGCTGAATTATATAATAAACTGCTAAAGCAGCATCCAAAAAAGATAAATCAACTTCTTTAACTTTAACTTTTGCATTTTTTAATTGATTTATGGTTTTTTGAAAATTATTTCTAATTTCTTGATCAATGCTTAAATCATAATAATCTTTAGGTACTCCAATAATTTTCTGCTTAATATCTTTTTTTATGTTTTTTAAATCAATTAAATTTGATTCTTGACTTGTCATGTCATGATGATCCTTTCCAGAAATAGAGTTAAAAACAACAAGGGCATCTTCCACGGAATTAGTCAGGGGGCCAATTTGATCTAAGGAAGACGCTAGAGACATCAGCCCATTTCTAGATATTCGACCATAACTGGGCTTAAATCCAGTTACTCCGCAAAAGGCAGCCGGCTGACGAATAGAACCGCCCGTATCACTTCCCAAAGCAAAAACACAATGATGGCTAGCTACTGCTGTCGCACTACCACCAGAAGAACCGCCCGGAACTCTTGTTTTATCATGCGGATTTAAAACTGGACCAAAATAAGAAGTTTCATTAGAAGTCCCCATAGCAAATTCATCTAAATTTGTTTTTCCTAAAAAAATAACTCCCTTATCCTGCAATTTTTCTATTACATAAGCATCATAGGTAGCTATATAATTTTCTAAAATATGAGATGCGCCAGTACTTATTTTATCTTTGATTAGAATATTGTCTTTAATGGCAATGGGAATACCTTCTAATTGCTCCAATTTTTTACCGGCCTTAATTTTTAAATCAATCTTCTTGGCCCGAGCTACGGCCTCTTCGGCAAATAAATTTATAAAATCATTTAATTTATCTTTTTCAATTTTAATTAAAAAATTCTGCACTAGTTCTTGGCAGGAGAAAATTTTATTTTCCAAATCTTCTTTAATTTTATTGATAGTAAATTCTTTCATATATCTAGTCATTAGTTATTAGTCAATAGTCAATAGGAATAGCGCCTACCCGCCATAATTTTATAAAAATTAAGGCGGGCTATTGCCTAACGACTATCGCCTAATGCCTACAGTATCTTTTTAACTCTTAATAATTTTCTTTCTTGCTCGCTAAATTGTTTAATAATTCCCTGTCCGTCAAATTTTTTAATTTCATCTTTTCTTAAATCTGGGATCTTTTGGTTTTCGTTTGATTTAATTGCGGAAAATTTATAATTTTGGATTTTATTAACATAATCTAAAATACTGCTCAATTGTTTACTGAATTCTTTAATGTCCTTGGATTTTAATTCAATCCGCGATAATTTAGCTAATTTTTGAATGTCTTCTTCCTTCATCAAGGATACGGAAGATAAATCTTTTTTTAACATATTTTAACTTTAGCATAAAAACCAATCTTCTTTAAATCATTTTTTTAAAATCTTGCTCAGAAATCATCTGCACATTTAATTTTTGGGCCTGCTCATATTTAGAACCCGGCTCACTTCCTAATAATAAATAATCAACTCTTTTGCTGACCGAAGAAGAAACTTTGCCGCCTAATTCTCTAATAATATTTTTGGCCTGCTCACGAGTCAAATTTTCTAGACTGCCTGTTAAAACGAAAATTTTGTCTTTCAATTTTTGGCTTTTAATTTTTAATTTACCGGGTTGAACTCCTAAATCTAACAGTTCTTGAACTAATTTTATATTTTTATTTTTATGAAAAAAATCTTCTAAACTTTGAGCTACCTTAGAACCTATATCATGAATATCCTCAAAATCTTCTGCTCGAGCCTTTGTCAGCCTTTCTAAAGAGCCAAATCTACGGGCCAAAATAATACTAGTTTCATCTCCTACGTGCCGAATTCCTAAAGCATATATAAATCTATCTAAATCTATTTTTTTACTCTGCTCTATGGCTAGTATTAAATTTTCAGCTGATTTATTGGCAAATCTTTCCAAGGGCAAAAGATCGCCTTCTTTTAATTTAAATATATCAGCCGCGTCCTCTATTAAATTGGCCTCCATTAATTGTTCAACTATTTTCTTCCCAAGGCCCTCAATATTGAAAGCTCGCTTAGAAACAAAATGAATTATATTCTGCTTTTGAATGGCATAACAATTTTTATTAGAACAATAATAATTAACCTCTCCTTCTTTTTTGGTAATAGGATAATTACAAACTGGACATTTTTGTGGAATAGAAACTCTTTTTTCCTGGCCAGTTCTCAGCCGTTTTAAAACTTTAACGACTTCTGGAATAATATCTCCGGCTTTTTGAATAATTACTGTATCTCCTATTTTGACATCTAATCTGGCTATTTCATCAAAATTATGCAAAGTAGCCCGGGAAACCAAACTGCCAGCTAATTTGTGGGGCTCTAAAATTGCTACTGGCGTTAAGGCCCCGGTTCGGCCAACCTGAACAATAATATCTTTAACTCGCGAAGTGACTTGCTCCGGCGGGAATTTATAAGCAATCATCCATCTTTCTGATTTGCCGATATTGCCCAATTTTTTTTCTAATCCAATATCATTCACTACTATTACTGCTCCATCTGTTAAATAATCCAAATTTTTTCTTTTCTTTTCCCATTTTTGTAAATAAACAGCTGCTGCTCCGATATGCGGACAATACTCATTATGCGGATTAATTTTAAAGCCAAAATCTTTTAAAATTTCATGTACTTCTTCATGGGTCTTTTGCCCTATATCTTCTTTAATGTCATAAGCAAAATATATTAATTCTCTTTGGGCAGTAATACGAGGGTTTAATTGCCTAATACTGCCAGCTGCAATATTACGCGGATTAGCAAAGGGCTCCAGCCCCTCTTTTATTCTCTGCTTATTTACCTTATTAAAATATTTTTTTGTTAATAAAACCTCACCCCTGATGCTTAAAAAATCCGGAATTTGATATTTATGATGCCTTAATTTCAATGGGATGCTTTCTATAGTTCTGATATTGCTAGTCACTTCTTCTCCAATTTTTCCATCTCCTCTGGTGGCCGCTGTTTTTAAAATACCTTTTTCATAATTTAAAACAATAGTTAATCCGTCTAATTTTAATTCGCAGAAATAATCATAATTTCCTGAAGCTATTTTTTCATTTCTTTCCTGCCAATCTTTTAATTCTTCAACAGAAAAAACATCCTGCAAAGATAAAACTAAAAATTTGTGCTTCACTTTTTCAAATTTATCCAATGCCTGGCCGCTAACTCTTAAAGTTGGCGAATCTATTGTTTGTAAATCTGGAAATTTCTGCTCTAAATCTGCTAATTCTTTTTTTAAAGAATCTAGGGCTGGGTCGCTTATTTCCTGTTGATCTAAAACATGATAAAGATAACGATGATGTTCTATTTCTTTTTTTAATTTTTCTATTCTTAATTTTGTATCTTTTTTATTCACCCCGTTAGATAAATTATTTTTTTAAATTTCCTTATATAAATTTTCATAATAAATCTCATTAATTTAATTTTGTATCAATTGTTTATCTTATCTAACGGGGTTCATAATCATTCCCCCACTACTTCTAAAAATAAGATTTTTTCATCAACATTAAGCTCTGAATCTTCTACCGATATTATAAGGGTATAAGTTACTGGACTAGTCCCAACGTTTCCGCTTAAAGTGCCCGTAATTTCATCAATATCAAATCCCAATGGATAAGTTCCTGATAAATCCCAAATATAAGGCGGAATACCATTAACCGCAGTTACTGTATAATTATAATTTTCTCCAATAACCCCGTTGGGCAAATTATTAGTAGCAATAAATAAATTTTCTGTAAACCATCCGCCTGTATAGGCCTCAATATCTTTAACTAAAGATTTTTCTGAAAAAATTACATAATCAAATAAACCAGACAATGGACTAAATTTTCTCAAACTAACTCTGAGGGCCTGCCGACTGGCTTCTTCTCCATCCAAAGGATATTCTCCAATGCTTAGAGAATTATAAATATTTTTAAAAGGTAAAACGCTACCATCATCCTTTTTGGCGCCAATATTTAGATTACTAACATCACAATAAAGGGCCTTAAATCTAAACTGATAGGCATTATTAGGATTAAAATCAATACATGCACTTCCATCGCCTATTATAATTGGAAATGTATTTGGTTCATCTGGTGGGTTTAAAAGGCATTTTTTAATATGGGCTTCTTGATATTCACCAACGCCCCAATCCACATTTCCTGCTGTTTCCCACTCATTGATAGTTAATTCTATCCAAGAATCCGCACCGCAGTCAGAATCCCATTCTATAGACAAAGTACTTAAATCACTTATTGATCCAAGGTCTTCTTGATCAAAAATATCTATTTGGTAAAATTCATTTTTTTTCAAACCAATATTAATACTTGGCAATTCATCAGTAACTACCCTTTCTACTAAATTATCTGGTCCGCTAATAGAATGTCCTATTGCTAATTCCCCCACATCTAAATCTTCCATTTTTCTAATATAATAAACCGCCTGTTCGTTTCCGCTTTCAGCCGCATAAAAAGCCATAATAGAATTGTCTATATTATTGGACTGCCTCATTTGTCGTAAAGATATAACATTGATATAAAGAGCGCTAGAAAGGACTACCGACATAATTAAAAGTGATACTAAAATTGTAGAGGCCTCTCGATTTTTATTAAAAATTTTCATAAACTATTTTTTATATATTCTGGAACTAATAGCGGTTTGAATATCAATTTTTCCATCCATCTCTCCATCTCTATTATAATTAGCGCTTAAATACACCAATACTAATGGCTGTTTAATATTGCTTGCATCTCCGGCATAAGGATTGGTTTCTGGTATTAAATAAAAATCCAAAGATTGAACTTGAATACTGTCAGTAGTTAAATTGCTCCAATTATCTCCCCCATCTAAACTAAGCTGAATTATTCCCGAACTATTCTCATCTCCATTTAAAGCAAAATAGCTAACATCGTCAGCAGCATCTACAATTGATAATATAGATGCGGGATTTTCAAAAGTATCTCCATAAATAATTTTATAATAATCATAATTGATTGTACCCAACCTCACCTCTTTAGATATCATTTCTAAAATATATCTGGCCTCATTCTCTACATCTTGGATTCTGGTAATTTTATTATTAGCATTCATGGTAGCAATAAAAATCCCAATAGACATGGTCATGGCCGTTAAAAATAATGCCGTAGCAATTATCATTTCTAAAAGAGTAAAAGCTTTTAATCGACCCGAATTGCAATTTTTGAAACTTATTTCTACCATTTTTAATATTTAATTGTTTTAAATTCGTACCATTCGTACAAATAACCCCTCCTACCTTCGCGTGCCGTCGCCAAAGTGGCTTTGGCACGTCGGCGACCGAAGCGTAGCTTCTGCTACGCGCAGGCAGGCTGTGTCTCCCCTACCCCTCCGTCCCGCATCCGCGGGACACCTCCCCTTATTAAGGGGAGGAGGGGGAGAATAATTCACTAGCATTATAATTATTTGTATCATTAGTATCTCTTATCTCCAATTATAAATCCATTCTTCTGCCTCTACGGTCCTCATAATGTCTTTATCATACCAACCGACTTTTGACTTTATTTGAAATCCAATCTTTTCATCAGTAAAATCTTCACAATGTTGATTGTAAACTGTTAAAATATATTCTTGATTACTATCATCCAAACATATCTCATTTACAAAAACTACTCGATAAAATTTAGTAGCTACAAATTCTAAAGGACTCATAAAGCCCGATTGATCATATAGAATTTTATCATCTAAAGATTTTAAATATAATCTAGCTAAATCATCAGAAATAACACATTCTTCCCAAGAACAACCAATATCCTCTATAAAATATTCATCATCCTCCCCCTCCCAAACAGATCCATTTCTAAATAAAAAACCCCTTTCTTCGCTAACAGGATTATCATACTCGGTTATCAAACCCTGATCCCAGTCGTCACCATTCATCCAATTAGTATCCCGAATACTGCGAACAACTTCAATGCCCTCTTTGGCTAAATTAGTGGCGATTAACATATCGTGGCTATAAACCTGCACTCTTAAATTAAAAACTGCTAAAGTTAAAACTGAAACCAAACCAACCACTACTACGGTTATGGCCACTAAGGATTCTATTATGCCCTGGGACTTATAATTTCTTTTTTTAAATAATAAAAACATAATTATTCTTCAAAATTAATCCAAACTCTTTGGGTAATGGCATCAAAAAATATATCCCATCTGCCGTCCACATTATTACTAATAATTGATAAATTGCATTCATTATTATCCTCATTATTGTTTATAATCATTTCTGGCTGGGGTGGAATAAAAACAATATCGTAGGAATCTGGATCCTCCTCAGATTCACAAGTAATTTCATTCTCAGAAAATTCAATATTATTGTACAAGCTGCCACTACTATAAATTGAGTCGGTGCCCGAATCATAAATTTCATTATCATTCAAATCACCAAAAATAGTATAGGTATTATTATCTAAAGTAAAATTTATGCCATAGTTGTCGGGAATTTCATTATCAATTTTTTGACCAGTTAAAGCCATATTTTGAACACTATAAATTAAATCTTCTAAATCAAAAGCCTGTAAACGGAAACTATTAGAATTTTCTCCGTGATTATAATTAACCAAGACAAAAAGCAATAAAACAATAAAAATAGCCATTGAAATCAAGATTTCTATTAAAGTAAAGCTATTTAATCGGCCCGAATGACCCGAATTTCTATCCGAATTATCCGAATTTAGATTACCTTTTATTAAAATCATCTGCATTTTCATTATAATTAGTATGTAATTTAATTTGTATAATATTAGTATTATCCTACCTCTATCTATAATATAATTATTGCGGGATTAGTATCTGATTCGTAATTCGTATATTAGCATTGTATATTAGTATCATTAGTAACATTCGTACCCGCCTGCCATCGCCTATGGCGAAGCCAGTGGCGGGCAGGTATTAGCATCGTATATTAGTATAATGAAAAATACCATTTAATAATACAATCCCCCCAAAAAATACTTATCCATGTTCCTAAAACTAAAAATGGACCAAAGGAAATTTTACTAGACCAATTTTTTTTCTTAAAAAGTATTAAAATAATTCCAATCACACTGCCCAAAATATACGAAATAAATAAAGTTAATAAAATTTGGGGCCAACCCACTATAAAACCCACCAATATACCTAATAAAATATCTCCCTCGCCTATCCACTTGCCCTTGGAAATAAAATACTGAAAACCAAAAAAAACTAAGCCAATTAGTCCAGCCAATAATAAATTACCAATTTCCCAACCTAATAATAAATTAAATCCCAGGGCAATAATGATGGCTGGCCAGACAATAATATCTGGTATTAAATAATACTTAAAATCATATATAAAAAGAATTAATAAAAAAACAGAAATAATTAAATAAAAACCTAGGGCTAAAAAATTGAAACTGGCAGATGTGCTCAAAAAATAAAACCAATAGCCTAAGGCGAAAATGAATCCAGTGATTAATTCTGCTAAAAAATACTGTGTGGCTATTTTTTTCTGACAATATCTGCATTTTCTTTTCAAAAATATAAAAGAAAATAAAGGAATTAAATCCCAAAATCCCAATTTATGTCCGCATTGAGGACAAAAAGAACGACCCATTATTGTTTTTTCTTCTTTTAAACGATAAACAAGGCAGTTTATAAAACTACCAAAAATAAGGCCTAAAATAAAGAAAAGTATGATAAACATACCTTTATTATAGCATAAATTAATTATAAAATTGAAAAAAATTATTATTTTAATCATTTAAAATTTAATTTTTCATTATCTAATTATCTATGTTATTAACATTGTTATTTAATTTATTATCTTCTATCAATTTAATATATGCATCTAAAATCTCCAATTCTAATTTACCATCACTCAAAGGATCATATCCTGCCACTATTTCTTCTAAATCTAAATAGGTGTCTCCGTCTGTATCCTTCTTATTTATATCTGTACCTATAATCTGTTCAATATAATCTGTTAGCCCGTCTCCATCTGAGTCTTTATTATTAAAATTTTCTCCATCAATCAATTCCGCACTTTCCTTAATCGAAGTATTTAAATTAAGACCGAAAGAGTCCTGCATACTTTGTAAAAAATCCTCCATAGAAATATGATTATTTGGAGCTAAAATTTCTGTTTTTTCAATATCATCCATTAAATTACTAAATTCTAAATCAATATCAGCTGCAAAATCTTTAGTATCAACTTCAAAATTATTTAAATTAAAATCAATTCCTTTAATAATCTTATTTTGTTTATCAATCCACAAAGAGATCTTTAAATTTTGAATAAAATTCTTAATATTTTTCCATTCCTCTGGTTTTTTTGTTTTACTTTCAATAAATTCCTTTTTTGTCTCATAAGCCCTATCTTCATCTTCTGAAAATGTATCTATTGATAAAAATATAAAATCATCCATTTTAGATTCTTTTATAAAATACCCAACCTTTTTTAACTTAGCTCCTTCTAAAATTTTATTCTCATGCGGTTCTTCTATGGAAAAAATATTTTCCTTTTTTAAATTATCTAAAAAAATTGGAATTTTTTCATTTAAAACCTCTTCTAAAGAATCTGGCCCTGCCTTACTAAAACCATATAAAGGAATATTTTGATCATCTATTTCTAACAATATCCACTCGTCTTCTAAATCTATATCTGATATTGAAATAAAAGGAATAATCTCGCTTAAACCAATAATTTTAGGTTTTAAATATAAATTTTGATCTATTTTTTTAAAATCCAAATCTAAATCTAATTTTGAACCAATATCTAATTCTAAGGCTAAAAAACCTTCTCCATTTTTTTCTATACTCTTAATATTAGAATTGAAATTTAATTGCAGACTTTCTGGAATAGAATCAGTCATTAAAAAAACATTAGAAGATTGATTTTTCAAGTCAATATTTTTAATTTTTAAAAACAAGCTACTTTTTGTATAATAATTTTCAGTTTCATTACCCCACCTCCATTCCATATTTTTACTTAATAACAAGGCCTCTCCTTTTGCATAATAAAAATATCCTCCCCCTAAAATAATCAATGAGATAGCTATAATCACTAAAAACAATAATTTTGATTTTATCTTTTTTCCAATTTTCGGCAATTGTTCTACTTTAATCCCACCTTCTGGTTGTTTTGGGGTTGGTTCTATGTATTCTTGAACTAATTTACTATCTTTTTGTTCAATAGATTGTTGATTGTTAGAATTATCTGGTGATTGTTGTAAAATTTCATCAAACATAATTTTTAAAGATTAAAAAAATCGTCAAAATAATCTTTTTTCCCAGCAACAAGCTAAAAATTTCAGAAAGGAGCTGGGTAAATATACCTTTATTATAGCATAAATTAATATGGCTGACAGCTTACTTCTGACACTGCGGACAATAATGCGTTCCTCGGCCAGCCACTTTAATCTTTTTAATAATCCCCTGCCGGCAACGAAGACATTTTTTATTTTCTCGGCCATAAACCTTTAATTTCTGAATAAAATTACCTCTTCGACCATGAACATCTATATAATTATTAAAGGTGGTTCCTCGATATTGAAGAGCTAATTTTAAAATTTGCTTAATGGCCTGATATAGATTTTTAATTTCTTTTTCTGTTAAAGAATCCGTCTGGCGAGTTGGTAAAATATAAGCTTTAAAAAGTGATTCATCGGTATAAATATTTCCTAAACCAGCAATATGTTTTTGGTTCAATAAAAAGGCCTTAATATTAATTCTCTTATTTTTTAATAATTTTTTTAAATAAATTAAAGTAAATTTTTTAGAAAGTGGTTCTATTCCCCATTTGTTATCTAAATCCTTCAGCTCCTTTTGGCCTCTTATTTCTAAAAAGCCAAATTGACGCTGGTCATTATAGAATAATTGCGACTGATCCTGAAAAGAAAAAATAAGATGGGTTTGTTTATGTGGTAAATTAAAATTATTCCTCTGATTACTGTGTCCGCCAGCAATAATTTCATTTTGCTGAATGTAAATTAGTTGGCCAGTCATTCTCAAGTGAATGATTAAAAATTGCTTATTTTTTAAACTAAAAATAATAAATTTTCCTCGCCGATTAATATCTATAAAATTATTATTTTTAAGAACTTGAATAAATTTATTTTTAGAACCTCTAATAATTTTAGGTAACAAAACCCTAACCTGTTTTATTTTTTTCTTTAAAACATGTTTTTTTAAACCATTAATAATTGTTTGTACTTCCGGTAATTCTGGCATGAATCTAAAAAATCAAGACTAAGTCATCCCAAAGAGACTTAGTCATAATTTTGCCTTATTTTTTATCTAATCAATCTTTTTAACCCACAAACCATGCAGATTACAATAAACTCTAACCTCAACTATATCGTCCCTGGTTTGAAATTCCATTTCTGTACTATCTCCTGGTTTTAAAAATTGCTTACCAATTTTACCAGTTTTGGTTTTTACTTCCACCCACTCAATATAATGTTTTTCCTCCATGGGATGAGCAATTTCTCCGACTCTAACAATAATTCCATCTCCACCTCGGCAAACATTGTCTGGTAATTTTTCAATAACTGGCAAATGCCCGTCCGCCAAAGCTTTCCTGACCTCCGAAGATTTATCGAAGGAGGTAGCGTCGGCGGGCTTCTCTTGATTTTCGTCTTGGGTTTTTTCAGTCATTAATTTCATAGCTTGCCCACAACAAACTAATTCTCCAACACCAACATGCAGAATCTCTATAATATTTCCACAAATTTCACATTTATAAATTTCTCTTTTCTTAGTCATGTATTTCCAACTAATTAATAATAACTAATTGCTAAAAGCTGAAAGCTGATAGCTATTTAAATACATTTTTCCTCAAAATAGGCCCGAGGATGTGAGCAAGAAGGACATTCTTCGGGAGCTTCTTCTCCTTCATGAATATAACCACAATTATGACAAACCCAATATATTTTTTCTTCTTTTTTGAAAACTGATTTATTTTCTAATTCGCCTAATAATTTTTGATACCTTTCTTCGTGAAAAGATTCAGCTTTAGCTATGGCTCGCAACCTTTGAGCAATTTCCAGATAACCTTCTTCCTCTGCCTTATCAGCAAAAGTAGGATACATATCAGTATGTTCATAATTCTCTCCAGCAATGGCCGCCTTTAAATTATTTATTGTGTCTTTTAAAATTGTAGGACACCCAGCCTCAACTTTAATTTCATCATATTCAGTAGCATTGTCTAATTTTTCTTTTAATTCATTAATCATTCGCATTAACCATTTGGCATGTTCTTTTTCCTGATTGGCGGTTAATTCAAAAATAGCCGCAATTTTTTCATAACCCTCCTTTTTGGCTATTTTGGAATAAAAAGTATACCTATTCCTAGCCTGGCTCTCCCCAATAAAGGCCTTGGTTAAATTTTTAATAGTTTCCATGTCTTTTATTATTATTGATTAAGTGTTTTTATTATACCAATTTATGATAGTTTTTTAAAACAAAACAAAAACCCCGTGCCGTATGGTACAAGGTTTTTATACAATAACTAAATATTAATATCTTCTTTTTCTTCCTCTACTACATTTTCTTCTGCTGGGGTCTTAGCAATTTCTCCTTTGTCAAAATCTTCGGCTGGCTCCTCTGGTTTTACTTCTTCCTCTATCTTGGGTTCTTCTGGTTTTACTTCTGCGGGATGTGCTTCCTCTGTTTTCTTAACACATTTTTTACATTGACACAATAACATTACTATACCTAAAACTAAAATAATTACATTAAGCCATAGGGGTAAAACTTTTGAAAGTTGTAATGCTACAGCTAAAATAACCAAAACAATTCCTAAAATTTTCTTTTTATCCATATTTTTTCTTATTATTTATTAATTAAATTATCGCCTCACCATTTAATTATAGTAAAATTAAGCATAAAAAACAAGAGAAAATTAAGGTTCAAGGTGGAAGAGAAAAAAACTCACAAAACAATAAAAAATCTATTCATATTTTATTATAAAATAGTAAAATAGGTTGACAACCACGTGGTTAATTTTTCAATTTCCCAAAATATCTGCTAAGATTAAATTATGGACTTAAATACTAAATTAGATCAAATCTACGGCATTGGAGCAAGTATTTACAAAAAGCTTCAAAAATTGGGCTTAAATAAAGTCGAGGACATTCTTTTTTATTATCCTTTTCGCTATGACGATTATTCTAAAATCAAAAAAATTGCTGAATTAGAAGACGATGAAACAACAACCGTTCAGGGTAAAATAAGTTTGATAAATAATAAAAGAGCCAAAACCAGACGCATGAATATTACTGAAGCCCTTTTAGAAGATGAAACTGGACAAGTACAGATTGTTTGGTTTAATCAACCTTTTATTATTAAAAATATCCGTCCTGGCGATAAAATATTTATTTCTGGGAAAGTTAAAAAAAGCCTGCTGGGTTATTCTTTTGTTAGCCCTGCCTATGAAAAAATAAGCAATAAAACAGCTCACACTGCTAGAATTGTACCAATTTATCCCAGTACAGAAAGATTGAGTCAAAAACAAATTCGCTATTTAATAAAAACCTGCTTACCGGCAACATATCTTTTAAAAGAATGGCTTCCTCAAGAAATATTATCACCGCAAAGCGGGATCCCGTTCGCGGGAAAAAAAGAAAATCTATTAGTTTTAGACGAGGCCATTAGACAAATTCATTTTCCTGACAATGAAAAAAAATTAAAACAAGCTAAAAAAAGAATTGCCTTTAATGAAATATTTATTTTAATTTCTTTGGCCAAATCAATTAAAAGAGATAATCAAAAAAATAAAGCCATACAAATTGAATTTAAAGAAAATAAAATTAAAAAATTTGTCCAATCTCTGCCATTTAAATTAACAACAGATCAAAAAAAATCTGCTTGGCAAATATTACAAGATTTAGAAAAAAATGTACCTATGAATAGATTATTAGAAGGAGACGTTGGCTCTGGAAAAACAATCGTTGCCCTAATATCTGCTTATAATACTGTTTTAAATAAATACCAAATTGCTTTTATGGTTCCTACTCAAATTTTAGCTAAACAGCATTTTAAAAATATTATTAAATATCTAAAAAAAGAAAATATCACTATCGCCCTCTTTACTAATAAAGACAGGCGAGTTTATAATGGTAAAAAAGAAATAGCTCGCCTCGCTGAAGCTACGGCGAAGCGGGCCGAAACATTAAGTAAAAAGAAACTTATTGAAAGAATTAATAAAGGAGAAATCAAATTCATTATTGGTACACATTCTATAATTCAAAAAGATATTCAGTTTAAAAAATTAGGCCTTATTGTTGTTGATGAACAACATCGTTTTGGGGTAAAACAAAGACATGAATTATTATCCGCCAGAGGCGGATCCGCCTCTGGCGGAAAAAAACCCGCCTCAAACAGTAAATCACCTCATTTTTTATCTATGACCGCTACTCCCATCCCTCGTTCTTTGGCTTTAAGTATTTACGGCGATTTAGACATTTCTCAAATTAAAGAAAAGCCGCTGGGACGCAAAGAAATCATTACAAAATTAGTTGAACCAAAAAACAGAGCTAAGGCCTACGAATTTATTTACAATCATATTAAAAAAGGCCACCAAGTTTTTGTAGTCTGCCCCTTAATTAACGAATCTGATAAATTAGGAGTTAAATCAGTTACTACCGAATATGAAAAATTAAATAATGAGGTCTTTCCTAATTTAGAAATTGGTTTTTTACATGGCAAAATGAAAGAAGCTGAAAAAAAAGACGTTTTAGATAATTTTGCTAATAATAAAACTAAAATTTTAGTTTCTACTTCAATAATTGAAGTAGGCGTTGATTATCCTAATGCTACTATTATGATGATTGAAGATGCGGATAGGTTTGGATTGGCTTCTTTACATCAATTTCGAGGCCGAGTTGGTCGTAGTGAATATCAATCTTTTTGCTTTTTATTCACTGATAATACTAGCTTTAAAACCAAAAAAAGATTGGAAATTTTAACCCAAACTAATGATGGTTTTAAGTTAGCGGAAGCTGATTTAAAATTTAGAGGCAGTGGTGATATTTATGGCACTACCCAGTCTGGATTTTTAAGTCAAATTAAGATTGCCGACTTGTCTGATTTAGAATTAAATAAAAAAGTTAGAATCTGGGTGGAAAAAATATTTTCCGAAGACCCAGAATTAAAAAAATATCCTTTACTTAAGGATAAAATCTCTCAAATTTCTAATGATGTGCATTTAGAGTAATTATTTCATGTTATCCAAAAATTTCTTAATCAACTCGTCGCCACCAAATGCCCAAATTTCTTTTCTAATTTCTAGTTGACAATGAATTTGTCTAGATCTTGGAATCATTATAAAAGGTGGTTGATTTTCTTGTTTACTCTCTAATAAATCCTTCGGAGCAAAAAATTTATCATGTTTACTACGTCTAGTATTCTTTTTTATAAAACCTAACTTTTTTAAAGATTTAATGCACTGTTTTCTATTAAAATCAACTTTTCTCATAAATTTATGCTAACTGAGTAACTTTTTTAGCATCGTTTATAGTAAAGGTCCCATATCCCTCTATGTTTAATCCGTCATAAACAACATCTCCTTCTTGTTTAGGAACATCAAAATAACTAAGAACAGCATCATTAAACATATGGACAAGTTCTTTACCATTCTTAGCTTCTGTAATTAATCCTGGTAACTCATTACAAGTTAGAATAAAATATCCATCTTTAGTAAAACGAATTTTCATACTCAACTCATTGGGGATATTGTATTCTTTCTTAATCTCTAAAGCTGGTTTACCCGGCGCAAATAATCTAAAAATTTTATTATAAATACTATTTATCATACTTTTATTATACTAAATATATTATACAAATACAAAGGATTATTTATATTAACACTTTTAAAATAAAAATCAAATCATTTTTTCTTCTGGACTAATTTTGAAGCATTCTTTTTTTCAATTTCTCTAGATTCTAATTTATCTTTAATTGCATTAAATATATATAGATATCTATCTCTTTTATTCTCTTTCTCATTATCTTCTTTGTATTCATTCTTTAATTCCTCTAATTCCTCAATGTATTTTTCAATATAATACAAATTCAATTGATCTCCAAAAAAGGTATTAGTAATGTAAAAATTATCAAAACAAAATTCTGCATTATTTGAAGATACTTATCCATAATACTTAATCCTTAATTCTTAATTCATAATACCTAATTCTTACTTCAAATATTTCTCTAAATCTTTAATCTTTACATTTATTATTTCTTAATTTTTATGATCTATAAAATTTAGCAGCCTCATCAGGATCAATAGGATTAATAACAACACCTGAACCTATTTCCAATCCCGCCCATACGCTTCCCCTAGGAACTATTTTCATATATAGATGCTGATCTTCATCATGTATTACCTGATGAAAATAAAAATTATATGGTAAGTTTAGTAAATTTATTTTTGATAAAATTAATTTCAATGCTTTTGCAAAAGATTCTTTTTCAGATTGATTTAATAATGTAATATTATCTAAATGCCTTTTTGGCATAATCCAGGCCTCATAATTATATATAGGAGCGTAAGGACAAAAAGCAATGATATTTTTATCTTGATAAATCACTCGCGGTCCTTTAGATTCTTTTTTTATAACATCACAATAAACACAAGTTCCATATTTTAATTTATACTCTTGCTGTTTTTGCGATTTATCAGCTAAATGCGGAGGAATAAAATTTGTCGCAAAAATCTGGGAATGAGAATGTTCTAAAGAAGCCCCTGCTATTCCGCCATTATTTTTAAAAATTATAATGTAACCAATCTTTTTATTTTTGCTAATAATTTTTGTTCTCTCAGAATAGGCATCAAAAATTTTCACAATATGCTTAATAGATAAATTTTCAATTTCTAATGAATGATCAGGGGTGTCAATGATTACTTCTTGCTGACCATAGGCTTTCTTATTATCTAAGCTCACTGCTGGAAATTTATTTTTTATTACCTTAACATACCAATGATTTTTAAAGCCCGTTGTAAACAAATCTTTTACCTTATCAACATTTATAGGACATAAAGGACAATTCTGGTCTTTTTTATTTTTCTTTATTTTTAATTTCTTAATTTTACGAATATTAGGACGTTGAGCTCTTTTGGGAGCAATAATAACATATTTGTTTTGAATATAATCTTTTCTAAGTTCTGATTTTTGTAACATAATTTTATTTACCCTGTTAAACCTGTTAAATTATCGCTAAATTGCGATACTATTTAACAGGTTTAAATAAGATTTAATAAATAAATCTTAATTTTAAATTGTTTATATATCCTGTATAATTTTATTTTTATCTACTTTTAAAACATAAGTATAGCACAATAGACTAAATTTAAAATTATTTAACAGGGTTAATTTAATATTTTACTTTTTAATTTTAACAAATTTTATTTTACTTCTCTGTTTTAAATATTATTAAATTTCACATTAACTTTTTATAAAGTTTAATGTATTTTTTTGCACTTTGCTTCCATGAAAAATCCTGTTTTATCCCATATCTTATCATATCTTGCATTTTTTTCTTATTTTCAAAAATGTTTATTGCGGTTTGTATTGCTTTGACTAAATTTTCTGACTTTTGATTTTGATATGTAAAACCATTCCTAAGATTTACAATTGTATCTTTTAATCCTCCTGTTAATCTTACAATCGGCAATGTTCCATACTTTAAAGCAATCATCTGTCCTAACCCACAAGGCTCAAAATTTGACGGCATCAGAAAAAAATCACATCCAGCATATATTTGTCCGGCAAATTTTGCATCATACTTTATATTTACAGAAATTCTGTCAGGATATTTTTTTGCTAAATTAATCAACTCATTTTCTATTTTTTTCTGCCCCGAACCTAATACTACAATTTGAAAATCTTTCTTATTTATTATTTTTCCAATTGCCTCTACCAGCACATCAATACCCTTTTGTTGTACTAATCTTGATACTAGTCCAAATAGGGGTATATTTTTATCTGATCTTAAACTTAATTTCTTTTGTAAATATTCTTTATTAACTTTTTTACCCAAAATAATATTTTTGGCATTATATTTTTTTTTCAAAGCATCGTCTTGATTTGGATTAAATAAATTTTCATCAATTCCATTTAATATTCCAAATAAATCATTTTTTCTGCGTTTTAAATAACTTTCAAGTCCAGCTCCATATTCTTTAGTTAAAATTTCTTCTGAATATGATGGACTCACTGTATTAATTAAATCGGCTGACAATATGCCAAGTTTTAGCATATTAATCTGATCATCATCTAGTCTATCTTCAAGAATCGCCGGCAAATTACTATTTTCCAACTCAGCATATTTTAAAATATTAAAATTACTTATCCCTTGAGATGCTAGGTTATGTATTGTTAATAATGTCTTATAATACTTATCTGTTTTATTTTCAAGATAATATTCATCTATTAAATTTGGCAATAAAGCCAAGTGCCAATCATGGCAATGTATGATATCTGGCTGCCATTTTGATTTTATTAAAAAGTCCATTATTAATTTTGAGAATAAAATAAACCTTTTAATATCTTTTGCCACTCTGGAATATTTGCCTTTCATATATTTTCTGGCACCAATATATATTTTATCTGTTTTAAGCAATTTATTATCTATGAGTAATACCTCAATATCTGTTCCATATAATTTTGTTTTATATACATTAAAATAAATTGTTTTATTTTCAATAGTTGTTTTAATATTTTTCATAAATAGCTTTCCGGAATATTTTTTATCTATGAACTTATATCTTGGCATAACTATTTTGACTTCTACTCCTTGTTTTACTAAGCCTTTTGGTAAAGAATTTAAAACATCACCCAAACCGCCAGCTTTAGCAATAGGATAACATTCAGATGCTGCCATTAATACTTTAATTTTATTCGACCCCTTTGATATTTTTTCTTTGAATTTGTTATCCATATAATTAATGCGTTATATATTTTAATATTTTATCTACTACTTTTTTATTCGGCAATTTTGTTAAATCAACTTTTAAATAAGGCAATTTGCTTTTTTCTATAAATTCTATATATAAATCTTGTTGTTTTATATAATCTTTGGGTTTCATAGCAATTCTTTTATAATGAGGATATAAATTAATTCTATCTTTTAATCTCTGTTTAATCAAATCCTCATTTTTTTCAATAGTACATAATATAATTTTAAAGTTTAGTCTTTTTAATTCTTGCTCAACAACAGTGTATTTTATATTTTTATTATTATAGAATTTTTGATAAACTTGATCTGCTATATAAAATTTTTCTAAAATTAAATTTTTTCTCTTAAGTAAAGATAAAATTGCTAAGTATTGTTTTATATATTGACTAGCATATTTGCTTCCAAAAATTCCAATATCTAAATTAAACCAATGACAGCCATTCAAAATATTTCTATTCGTATTGTATTTTTTTTCAATAAAATCATAAACCTGGCTGATTATAAAACTTTTACCAGTCAGTTCTGCTCCTTCAAAAATTAAATGAATAGGCATTAGATGATTATTAAATAGTTAAATTATCAAAAACTCTGTCGTAGACCTCGATCGAAGGTCTCGAGCGGAATCGAGAGACTGCAATGGAGAGGAACCTGCCTGCAATGAGTTTGCCTGCGGTGAGTTTATTGAATCCGTCGAACCCGTCGAAGAGTTATATTATTAAAACAATTTGACAATGCAATAATTTATTACTTTCTTGTTTTCTAATGATATCGAATCCAATGTTTTTTCCAAATTAAATAAATAGTATTGGCATAAATTTTTTCTGCTCTGAGCTTTATATTTTTATTTAATTTCTGAAGAGATCTAATAATGCTAATCATTGTATCAAGTCCCTTAATAATGACATCTGGCTGCCATGCTATGGGAGAAAAAGCACTTAATTTTTCCTCGCTAGCCCACCACCAAGAACAGCTTGACCAAGCTTTATCCATTAAGTTTCTGCACCAATTAAAGCCAGGATCTTTTTTACTTTGTTTTAATGACTCATATGCTAAATTACAAAGAATCCATAAATTTTTTTGTATTTTATTTTCAGGATTATCCCAGATAAAATAATAATTTTTATTTTCTATTTGTTTTAATGTTGATTCCCAATTACCATGTCTTAAAATTATCTCTTTGCTCTTTTTAATATTCTCCATCCATTCACTGGCATGTATTGTTTTTATTAAATTATTATTTAATACTTTTTGAGAATGTTGTTGCCAATCATGATGCCAATGGCCATATAGTTCAGCATCGCTAGCAGTTATATAAGTCTTATTTAGTTTAGCTTTGGAAGAAAAAAATTCTGGAGCAAAAGTTTTAGAAATTTTTCTGTTCCTAAAAATAATATTGAGTTTAGAATTTTTATCAATGTATTTAATATTATATGAAATACTTTTTTTAGCGCAGACAGTATCAAGAATTATCCATTTATATCCAAGTTTTTTTATTATCTTAGCCACTTTAGGATGATAAGCAAGCTCTGGAATAAAAAATCCATTAATTTTATTATTTTTACCAAAATATTTATTTATGATATTCTCATTCAATTTTATTTGTCTAATAATTTCATCTTCTGGAAGTTTTGCTAATATGGGATGATACATTGCACTGCTCATTAGCTCTATTTGTCCATTTTTTACAAAATGATTAAATTTTTTAATAATACTATTATAGCCTTTATCATTTAATAATTCTAAAAGAGATCCAGAAAAATTTGCTGTGATTTTAAATGTTGGAAATTTTTGTAATAAACTTAAAAGAAAAGAATAACTTTCTTTTGTTACTTTGTCCAAATTATTTTTATCCTGCCAAAATGGCTGATAAAAATGCAAAATATTAATCCAATTTCCCATTTTTAAAATTAATTATTTTTTCTATCCTGATTAAATATTTTTATTATTTAATGAGGTTTTATGAAATTTTATCGCTTTTCGATAAAGCTTGATATATTTTTTAGCCGGTATTTTCCATGAAGTAGAGATTTGCATTACTTTTTTTACAAAAATCTCCCAATCTTTTTTATGCTTAAAATGCTCTAATGCTTTAACTATAGTAATATAAAGTTCTCTGCTAGAATAATCTTTTAGTGTGAATCCAGTGCCTATATTTTTTATTGGGTTATAATTAGCTACTATATCAGCTAAACCACCTATTGGATAAACAATAGGTATACAACCGTATCTCATAGCAATTAATATATTTATACCGCATGGTTCATAACGAGATGGTAGCAAGACTAAATCGCTACCAGCATAGATTGAAGTTTCAAAATTATTATTAAAAGGTAAATATTTAAATTTTTTTGGATACTTCTTGTTTAATTTTTTAAATTCATTTATATATTTCCGATCACCATCACCCATAATTACAAATTGAAGATTAAGTTTTAATAGGTGATTAATTTTTTCCATAACGAGCTCAAATCCTTTTTGTTCAGTAATTCTAGAAGTCATACTTATAAGAGGAATTGTCCCGCTTAATTTGAATTTAAACTTTTTTTGAAGATATAATTTATTATCCTTTTTAAAAAATAAATCTTTATAATCAAAATTTTTATATAAACCAGGATCTTCTAATGGATTATAAGCATAATAATCAATACCATTTACTATTCCAAACACCCTTTCCTTTCTATTAAACAATATTGTATTTAAATTCTGTCCCTGCTCTTTAGTCATAATTTCTTGAGCATAAGATTCTGAAACAGTATTAATTACATCAGTATTTAGTATGGCCCTTTTTGTAAAATTTATATTTTCTATTTTTAAATCATCAAGCTTTGGAAGTGGTGTTTTTCCAAGATCTCTTTTCTTTGAATTTATCTTCCACCAATTACGCCCCATCTGAAATATAAGATTATGTATTGTAAATACAGTCGAACTTTTTTTATTCAATTCACTCTTTCTATATTTAGTTTTTAATAAGTAAGGAATTAGTCCAGAGTGCCAATCATGACAATGTATGATATCTGGCTTAATGTTTAATCTTTTTATAGTTTTTATACAGGCAGTATCAAAAAAATAAAATTTTGTATTTTCACGATTGGAACCATATAAACTCCTTTTTCTAGAAAAAAATTTCGTATTTTGAATAAAATAAACTGGCAAACCTGTCATCAAATAATCTTTTAAAACATTAATTCTTACTGATTTTCCTTTATAAGTGTCTATTTTAAAATTTGATATTATTTTTTCGAATTTGTATTTTTTTTTGTCAATTACTTTTCCATAAAATGGAGTAAATATACAAACACTATGCCCAAGTCTTTTTTGTGCTTCAGACAATGACTTTACAACATCAGCTAATCCGCCAGTTTTTGTAAATGGATAAACTTCTGAAGCAATATGGACTATGTTAAATTGTTTTTTATTTAAAATACTCATAATTATTAAAAAAACACCCTACCTCTGAAGGAACAAAGTGGGTATTGTTAATAAAAACTACCTCTCAACGATAAACTACCTATAAATTTATCCACAATATCTCTCATATCTATTATAACACATTAATAAATTGAATTAAGTAAAAATCCATAATCCTTAATCCTTTATACTTAATACATAATACCTACTTCAGGTATTTCTCCAAATCCTTAATCTTCTCTACTTCAATTAAGTTAACTCCTTTGACATCTACCTTCTTATTAAACTTAGGAACAATAATATTTTTAAAGCCCAAGGCTATTGCTTCTTTAATACGCTCTTTGGTTTTTGGTATAGAACGAATTTCACCAGTCAAGCCAACTTCCCCAAAAGCAATTGTATTTTCCCTTACTCTTTTGTCATGATAAGCGGACATAATCGCCAAACAAACCGCTAAATCTAAAGAGCGGTCTTTAACTTTAAAACCACCAGTTAGATTAATATACACATCATAAGCCCCTAATTTTAGACCGGCTTTTTTTGATAAAACCGCTAATAATAATTCTAAACGCTTTTGGTCAAATCCCGAAGTAGTTCTTTTGGGATAACCAAAATTGGTTTTATTAACTAAGGCCTGTAATTCTAACATTAAAACCTGTGTACCATCCACAATAGAAGTAATAACTGTTCCTTTATCTAAACTAGTTTTGGAAAGATAAATATTAGATGGATTCAAAACTTTTCTAAAACCTTTGCTGGTCATTTCTAAAACTTCAGAATTATCAGTAGAGCCGTGGCGATTTTTAATCACACGCAACATTCGATATCTATTTAATCTGTCTCCTTCTAAATTAACTACACAATCTACTAAATGCTCCAAGGCCTTGGGGCCAGCCAAATCACCGGCTTTATTAATGTGACTGATTATTAAAACAGCCATATTTAAATTACGGGCAATTTCCATTAATTTAACAGTACAAGCCCGAACCTGAGAAACACCGCCCGCATCAGATTCAATTTCAGAAGTATATACTGTTTGGATAGAATCAATAATTAATAAATCTGGTTTAGCTTTTATTGCGCCAGCCAATATTTTTTCTAAATTATTTTCAGCCAAAAATTTTAAACCCTTAACATTTACATTTAACCTATCTGCTCGCGATTTAATTGAAGAAGCAGTTTCTTCTCCAGAAACATATAAAATTTTGAATTCTGGTGAAACTATTTGAGAAATTAAAGTTGATTTGCCAATCCCTGGCGCACCGCCAATTAAAACTAAAGATGCGCGCACAATCCCGCCATTAATGACAATATTAAAAGGATTAAAACTAGTTTTTAATCTTTGAGCATCGCCTTTTTTCACCTTTTCTAAATCAATAAAATCAACTTTCAAGTCTTTAAGCTGGCTTTCTTTGTCTTTTTTATCTGAATCTGCAATGCTTTCTTTTTCTAAAGTGCCCCAGCCGCCACATTCTGGACAACGACCTTCCCATTTTGGAGTTTGAGCCCCACATTTAGAACAAGAATAAATTGTTTGAATTTTAGACATACTATGTTTAAACCGAAGCTCAGCTTCGGGTACCCGAAGCTGAGCTTCGGTACTAACTAATTTAATTTAACCTTTCTCCAAAATAACTCTCTAACTCCTCTATCTTAATTCTCTCTTGCTTCATAGTATCTCTATCTCTAACAGTAACATCATTATTTTCTAAACTATCAAAATCAACAGTAATACAATAAGGAGTACCAATTTCATCTTGACGGCGGTATCTTTTACCTACATTGCCATTATCATCAAATTCACACATATACTTTGTTTTGAAATTGTCAAAAATTTCCTTGGCCTTTTTCACTAATTTATCTTTATTTCTTAATAATGGAAATACTGCTATTTTGATTGGGGCAAGTTCTGGTTTAAATTTTAAAACTATTCTTTCGCCTCCATTAACCTTCTCTTCAGTATAAGCCCCTAATAATAATGCTAAAAATGTTCTGCCAATTCCTCCGGAAGATTCAATAATGTGAGGAATATATTTTTCATTAGTATATGGGTCCAAATACTCTAATTTTTCTTGTGAATGTTTAGAGTGCTGGCTTAAATCATAATCACCGCGAGCATGAATACCCTCTAATTCTTTCCAACCGAAAGGATAATTATATTCAATATCATAGGCCTCTTGAGCATAAAAAGCTAAATTTTCATGCTGATGCCATTTTAAATTTTTCTTATCTATTCCTAAACTAAGATAAAAATTCCATCTATCTTCTTTTAATTTTTTATATTCCACCATTTCCTTTTGCGGATGAACAAAATATTGCATTTCCATTTGTTCAAACTCTCGGGTTCTAAAAATAAATTGCCGAGCTGTTATTTCATTTCTAAAGGCCTTGCCAATTTGAGCAATGCCAAAGGGAATTTTCATTCTAGTAGAATCCAAAACATTTTTGAAATTTACATAAATTCCCTGACAAGTTTCTCCTCTTAAATAAACAGGTTTTTTATCCGACTCACCAGTAAAATCACCAAGATTAGATTTAACTAATAAATTAAAACTTTTAGCTTCGGTGAAATCTTTCTGCCCACATTTCGGACACTTAAGCTTATCTTTATTTTTTTTAAAAAGTTTATTGATCTCTTCTTCGCTCATTTTTTCATCTGCTCTGATTCCAACATCTTCTAAAAGAGCATCTACTCTAATTCGAGCATGACATTTCTTACATTCGGCCAAGGGATCGAAAAAACCTTGCACATGACCACTGGCCTCCCAAATCTTAGGACTCATAAAAATTGCAGAATCTAAACCAATAATATCTTCTCTGTCTCTTACCATGCATTTCCACCAGACCTCTTTAATATTATTAGCCAATTCTACGCCATAAGGACCATAATCATAAACCGCGGCAAATCCTCCATAAATTTCGGAAGATGGAAAAACAAAACCTCTCCGCTTAGCCAGTGATATAATTTTATTCAACCCGTTAGATAAATCTTTTTTTGATCTATTATTCATAATAATTCAATTGATTTATTAATATTATATTACCCCGTTAAATTAATCATCTAACGGGTTCCATTTTATTATCTTTTTCTTTAAACATATTTGGTAATTAGTAATTAATAATTAGTAATTAGTAACTCGTAATCCATACTTCATAATTCGTACTTCTTAATACTTTATACATAATACTTTATACATAATACTTAGTCCTTACTCCTTACTTCTTACTGCTTACAGCTGTCTTGCTTTTTCAATGTGAATTTCTCCTCCTTTTTCCAAAACCACTTTATCTCTGCGCCCAATCTTACCAGTTAATAAAAAATCTGCCAAGGCATCATCAACTCTTTGCTGAATGGTCCTGGCTAACGGTCGAGCTCCAAATTCTTTAGAAAAGCCAATGCTGGCTAATTCTTTAATAGCTGAAGTAGAGGCCTGAAAATTAATACCCTTTTTATCCAATCTCTTAGCTACCTTTTTAAGCATTAATGAAGTAATCTTTTCTATTTCCTTGGGGGTTAATGGCTTGAATAGAACAATACCGTTAAAACGATTCAAAAATTCTGGTCTAAAATTGGCTCTTAATTCTGTTTGCAATAAATCCTCTTTGATTTTTTCCAAACTAATTCCTGCTCTTATTTTATCCTGTAAATAAAAAGCGGCGGCATTAGAAGTGGCTATAATAATACAATTAGAAAAATCAACAGTCCAACCACTGGAATCAGTTAATCTTCCGTCATCCATAACCTGTAAAAAAACATTTAATATATCTGGATGAGCCTTTTCTATTTCATCTAAAAGCAATAAAGAAAATGGCCTCTTTCTAATTGCTTCGGTTAAAACACCACCCTCACTACTTCCCTCTATGCCTATTAAACGGGATAAGCTGGTTTTTTGCTGATATTCAGACATATCTAATCTAACCATATTGTCTTCACTATTAAAAAATATTTCTGCCACTGTTTTGGCCAACTCTGTTTTACCCACACCAGTAGGCCCTAAAAATAATAAATTAGTTATAGGCTTATCCTGATCCCTTAACTCAGTTCTAGCCCTTCTTAGCGCTGAGGCAACCATATCTACCGCCTCATTTTGTCCCACAATCCTTTGATGGATGAGTTCTTCCAAGTGCATTAATTTTTCCGATTCTGAGGCCTTAATCTCCGTTAAAGGCATGTGAATTTTGTCGGAAATAATTTTAGCTACATCTTCTTTTGTAACTAAATGATTTGGACCCTTCTTTTCCTTAACCATTACCGCCACTTCTTCTAAAATTTTAATAGATTTGAGGGGCTGATATTTATCATGAATATAATTACTAGTTAACTTCACAATTTTTTCCAAGGCCTGATATGAAAAATAAACTTTATATTTATATTCCACGGCAAAAGTTTTGGCTTCCAATATCTGAACAGTTTGATTGAAATCTGGCTCGGCTGCTTCTATTTTTAATAAATTACTAGCTAGGGCATTATTTTCTAAATACTTAGTGTAATCTCTAGGATTGGTAGTGCCAATCACCGTTATATTATATTTGTTAATTAAATCCGCCAAAACTTCTGATAAATCCACATTTTCTGTGCCCAAAGAAGTTACGCCTACTATATTATGAATATCTTCTATAACTAATATGATATTGCCGGCTCGAACAATTTCATTGGCAATTCTAATTAAATTCTTTTCTACTTTACCTGAGGCCGAGGATTCGGAAACCAATCTAGAAAGAGATAAAGAAACCAAACGTTTGTCTCTCAAATTATCCGGGACTTCTTCGGCTGCCATTCTATTAGCCAAACCATCAACTATATTATCCTTGCCCACACCGGGTAAACCAACTAAAACAAAACTGCTGGTACCGGTTTGTACAATTCTATATATTTCTTCAATCTCATCCTCTCTGGCCACACTTAATTCTAAATATCCACGCTTAGCCAAAGAAGTTAAATCTCGACTAAAATGATCTAAGAATGGAGTAGCAATGGCAGTCATGGCTCTATTCATATTTCCCTTGGGCCTAAACAAGGAACGGGATTTATATCTTTTATATCTCTCCCTTAATTCATCCCCTAATTTAATCCACATTAAAACATTCATTACTTGTTCATAATCTACTCCGGAATCTAAAAATAAATCTATCACATATTCATTAGTACAAACTAGGGCTTTCAAAATATCACTCACCCTAATATATTTTGACCTGGATTGATTGGCAAACCAATAACTATTAAACATGGTTACTTCTAGGTTGTCTAAATTATCATAACTCAAGCGTGTAGTTTTCATTAGTTTTTTTATCTTTTCTTGAAAAACTTTTTTATCTATGCCCAAGCGATTTAAAATTAAAATTATTTCTGAATTATCTAAAACAGCCAAAAGTAAATCCAAAGGACTAATTAAAATATGTCTGTTCTTTTTAGCAATAAACCAGGAATTAATGATAATCTTCCGAGAAGTTTTAGACAAAGCATCATATATATTTTTTTCTTTAATTTTTTTAAAACTGATGACATCTTCGGATGAAACTAAATCATGAGAGCCAACCACTTTTTCCAAATGGCTGGAGCTTCTTTGAATTCTATAAAACAAAAACATATTAAAAACTAAACTTAACCAAAAAATAAACAAATATTTTCCTTGCCAGTTGTCTAAAAACAATAAATCCGCTGAATTAATTACTAATAAATAAATATGATAACCCAAAGAAGCAAGACCAACAATAACAATCAAAAATAAGATTACATTGATAAATATTTTGATAAATTTATTTGTCCTATCTATGCCTACACTTAAATCATTATATTCCTTATTCCAATAAATAAGATATTTCCCTAAAAAAATATAATTTTGATGACCCAAACAATACGGACAATCGTCTTGACCCTCACATTTATCACACCTAATAATTTTTACTCCTTGTTCACTAAACATTTATGATAAGATTATCCCGCCTCTATATATAATTATAATTGTTGCGGGATCCCGCCTGCCTCGTTCGCAGGGCTATACGGGATAGTTTATATATATTTGCCAAATAATAAAAGCCGGCAAAAGAATCCACAATATTATAAAAATTAAAAATATTAAAGATATTAATAAAAATACAATCAATTTAAAAATTAATTGTATTATTCGAGCAAAAAAACTGATAACCCTTCCGGAAAAATCTCTTTGAGCATACATTGGTTTGAATAAAAATTTGAAATGTATGCCTATTCCCAAATTATACCATTCCTTTTTTGTTTTTTTAATAAGGGAAACAATAACTCTATAAAATCCAAGCGAATACCACCAAAAAGGGAAATAAAAAACTTCCCAGATTATATCTATAAAAATAATTTTAAATACCATGACCCAAAAATTTTTAACTTTCATATCTAAATTTAAAAAATGTTTAATATTTGAATAAGCATCCGATGCGTTCAGAATTGATAATTAAAAAATTGAAAGTTAACCTTGTTAAATTATTATTTCATAATATTATTTAACAGGGTGAAATTAAAATTCAAAATTGATAATTGATCTATAACCCACCTATCATTTAAAATTTAAAATTCTCTTATATATATTTTCGCATAAATTAAGCTTTTAGTAAACAAAGCCCCTTACCTCATCCCCTGTCTTTCATTCTCTTAATCAGGAGAAGAGGACATATACTTTTATTTTACTTTTATGGTTTTTTGAGTTAGTATTAAAATAACAATTGAATTGACCTAACCCCTGTGGTGTTATAAGGCATGGTTATTAAATCTCGCTAGAGAATAAGATACTCTTCGTCAGAGTCACTCTAGCGAGTCATATTGGGAAACCGGTATGGGCGGACCTCGGTTCGTCGCGATGGCGGGGAGTTTTTATTTTTCCGATAATCAATAGTTTTTATTTAATTAATAATTAAAAAAAATATGTCTTTAGAAAAAGAGAAAAGTAAATTATATAAATCATTAAATGATTACAAAAAAAGATATTTAAAGGAACAGTACGCAGAATTAGACGAATCAGCAACACGTTTAATGGTAAATAGTTTTCTCATTGATGTTTTGGGGTATGTAGAGTTAGAAGAAATAAGAACCGAATATAGAATAAAGGGAGAATATGCAGATTATGTAATCCAGCTAGCCAAAAAGAAACATTTCATTGTGGAGGTAAAAGCAATACAAATAGATTTAACAGAGAATCATTTAAGACAGGCCCTTAATTATGCCGCTAATGAAGGTGTTGATTGGGTCTTACTTACAAATGGAAGACAAATTCAGTTACATAAAGTCATCTTTGCTAAACCAATAGATAGCAAAAGAATTTTTAATTTTAATTTAACAGACTCAAAAGAACTAAGGAAGTCTGTTGAATTTTTGGTCTATCTTACAAAAAAAGCAGTTATTAAAGATGAACTTGATAAATTTTGGAAAAGATTTAGCGCTCTTGAGCCTACTAATCTAAGTAAAAATCTTTATTCAATAGAGGTAGTAAGATTTCTTAAAAGGACATTAAAAAAGAATACTGGGTTGTTATTTAGTGATGATGATATTCTGGATTCAATAAATAAAATTATTACAACTAAAATTGATTCTATAAAACCAAAAATGCCATTGAATATTACAAAGAAGAAAAAGATTGAAAAAAAGATATTTATTGAAAATAATAATCAAGTTTAATAAATAATAAAAAACTATGAAAAAAGTATTTATAAGTTTATTAAGCATAATCCTTATTTTAGGATTATTACCAACTAACTCTGCTAATGCTCAAAGTTTAGCAAATAGATTAAAAGGCAAGTTATTATTACAAGTAGAACAAGGTGGTAGAATATGGTATGTAAACCCAGAAGATAGTAAAAGATATGAAGTAACTTTTGCTAACGCATTACCCTTATTTGAAAACTTTGCTCTTGGAATAAGTAATAATGATTTGGATAAAATTCCTCTTCATAATGACAATTGGACATCATCTATAGGTAACCGTCTTAAGGGAAAACTATTATTGCAGGTAGAACAAGGTGGTAGAATATGGTATATAGACTTTAATAGTAAAAGATGGGAAGTTACTTGGGCTAATTTAATGACTTTATTTGAAAGTTTAGCATTAGGTATTACAGACGAAGATTTAAACAAAATACCTACTGGAGACTTAAATGATCATAAAGAACAAGAAGATAAGCAAGGCGGGGAACAGCAAGTAATAGAAGACATTATTTTAACTGGTTCTAGTGTAAAAGCAACTAATATGTTTATCTTAGAAAAAGGATTATCTATCTTTAATATGACACACAGTGGAAATTCAAATTTCATAGTTTATATTTTAGACAGTGATGGTGAGACTGTAGATTATATTGCGAACGAAATTGGTGTATTTGAAGGAAAAGCAGCTGTAGAGATTGAGATCAAGGGAAACTATCTTTTAAATGTTACAGCTGACAGTAATTGGGAGATAAATATAGAACAGCCAAGAAATTTAGCAGGAACACATACTCCCCTAACAATAAATGGGCAAGGGAGAGATGTGAAAACATTTAGCGTTAATAAGGGTTTAGCGATTTTTAATATGACACATAACGGAAGTTCAAACTTTATTATTGAACTTTTAAACAGCGAAGGTAGTGTTGAAGATTATTTAGTAAATGAAATTGGTATATTTGAAGGGTCAACAGCAGTAAATATTCCAGAAACTGGTGTTTACTTATTAAATATAAATGCAGACGGTGGATGGGAGGTCAGTATAGAATAAATTTAACCTATAAATTATTATTAAATAAAAAACTATGAAAAAATGCCCAAAATGTTCTGAAGAAATTCAGGACAAAGCAAAAAAATGCAAACATTGTGGAGCTGATTTAAGAAATTGGTTCATGAAACATAAAATTATTACTTCTATTTTAGTATTAATTTTATTTGTCATTATTATTAGTTCAATAGGAGAAAGTAACAGTAATCAAAATTCTGTAAGTGATAAAAAAATTAATAATCAAGAAGCTTCACAAAAAATTGAACTCATAGAAGTTACAGCAGTTGAATTAAGTAAAGCTTATGATGATAATAAAGTGGCTGCTGATGCTAAATATGAAAATAAAAACCTTAAGGTAACTGGTATTATCGATGACATTGGAAAAGATATTTTAGACACTCCATATGTTTCTTTAAGGGGGTTAGAAACTAGATTATTCGGTGTTCAATGTATGTTTCCAAGAGATGATGAAAATAAGTTAGTTGATCTTTCTAAAGGTCAAAATATTACTTTAATTGGTAAATTATCAGGTGAATTGATTGGCAATGTAATATTGAGAAATTGTAGTATAGCTGATTAATTCTCCTTAACTAACCACCAATAACCGAGATTATTATTTAAAAATACAAAAAACTCACTTCTTATAGTGGGTTTTTTAGTTTAAAAATTTTAATTAGTTAAATTTTGCACTTCTTTAATATTTTCTAAAATCCCAGATGTTTCAGAAATATCATTAAAAAGATCTTTATACATTCCTATGAACTGACCCAAAAATGGTATTAAATATAATATTCCTAAAACAATAGGTAAAAATATTAAAATAAATTTAATAATATTGAGTATTTTTACAAAATGAATATATTTTTCGGTTTTTTTAGAGCTTTCATAAATAGCCCTGCTTAAAACCAAATTTTCTTCTAAAAGTTTTTTAAGCCCTGGAGGATTATTTTTTTTAACCACTGTTTTTAAATCATTTTTAACTATATTTTCCACCATAATTTATCCCCACACCTAATTATTTTTAAATTAGGTTTAATAAATTAAATTTGACATTTAAATTTTAAATATATTTCCCCCATATAATATAATTTTTCAATTTATAGGTGTGGGGATTTATTTACCCTTTTTTAATATCTTTAATTCTTTTTCAAAGGTCTGAACATCTTCAAATGATCTATAAACTGAGGCATAGCGGATATAAGCAATTTTATCAAATTTTTTCAAATGTTCTATTACTATATCCCCTACTATAGAAGATTCTACTTCATTTTTTCTAATTTTTTGAATATCCATTTCTATATCTCTGATTAATTGAGCAAAATCTTCTTCTGAATAGGGTCTCTTTTCTAAGGCCTTTTTAATTCCTTCTTTTAATTTTTCTTTATTATAAACCTCTCTTTTACCGCCTCTTTTAATAATAATAAAATCTAAAATCTCTATTTCTTCTATGGTAGAAAAACGAAAACCGCACCTCTTCTTAGTGCACTCTCTTCTTCTTCTAACAGTGATACCATCGCTAGCCACTCTAGAATCTAAAACTTTGGTATTTTCATTGCCGCAAATAGGACATTTCATAAGTTAGTTGAAAGGTAAAAGTTTCAAGTTACAAGTACATTTTAATTTTAAAAACTTGTAACTTTCAACTTGTAACTTTTTACTTATTTAATTATTTCATTTTTCTTCTAATAAATGCTGGGATGTCTAAATCATTTTGAACTTTATCAGAATCGTCTTCAATGTCTTCAATTTCTTCTTCATCTTCTATGTCATTATTTAACACGTCTTCATCGTTTTTACCCCCTACTCTTGTTTTATTTATATAAGAATTGGGACTATAAGGAATGGCGCTGGGCTTTCTAATCTCCTTGGAAGAGAGGTCAAAGCTCTCAAATCCAGTGGCAATAACCATAACCTTAATTTCTCCTTTCAAACTTTCATCAATCACTGTTCCAAAAATAATTTTAGCATTACCATCAGCAGAAGCAGTAATTATTTCTGCTATCTCATTAACCTCGTGCATAGTTAAATCATTACCACCAGTAACTGTAAATAATATTCCCTTGGCTCCAGCAATAGAAACATCCAAAAGCGGACTATCAACTGCTTCCTTGGCTGCTCTTTTAGCCCTATCTTCACCAGTAGCTTTTCCAATGCCCATTAAGGCCGAACCGGCATCGGCCATAATGGCCTTCACATCTGCAAAATCAACATTAACTAAACCTGGAACGGTTATTATCTCTGATATTCCTTGAATGCCTTGATATAAAACATCATCTACTGTTTTAAATGCATCTAAAAGCGAAGTTTTTCTATCTATAATATTTAAAATTCTGTCGTTGGGAATAGTAATTATGGTATCTACTCTATTTTCTAATTCTTCTAATCCTCTTTCCGCAATGCTTTTTCTTTGAGCTCCTTCAAAACTAAATGGTCTAGTTACTACTGCCACTGTTAAGGCATCTTGATTTTTAGCAATATCAGCAATAATAGGAGCCGCGCCAGTTCCAGTACCACCGCCCAAGCCGCAAGTAATAAAAACCATATCCGAACCATCTAAGGCTTTTTCAATGTTTTCTATATTTTCTTCAGCCGATCTAGCACCGATATCTGGATCCATACCAGCCCCTAAACCCTTAGTAGTTTCTAATCCAATCTGGACATTTTCTTTAGCCTTAGAAGTATTTAGGGCCTGAGCATCGGTATTAATTGCAATAAAATCAACTCCCCTTATTTTATTTGAAACCATTCTATTAATGGCTGATCCGCCTGAACCGCCAATTCCAACTACTTTAATTTTGGCAAAGGTTTCAATGTCTGGCTTTATTTCTCTATTTTTCTTAACCATTTTATTTGATTATTTAATTTATTAAAAACAAAATTATTTTATAATTTTTAAATTAATGTCTATTGGGAATAAATGATTTTAGCAAGTCAGTAACTGTAGAAATTATACCCCTCTCTGATCCCCATGTTCCTCTGCCTTGTTTATGATATTGCCATAAAACCAAACCCAAGGCATTACTATAAGACAAATCATAAACTTTTTCTACAATGGAATTTATTTTAATTGGTTTGGCTAAAAAAACAGGCAATTCTAATTGATTTTTAACATGTTCAACTAAACCAGTTAATTTAGAGCCCCCACCAGTTAAAATAACTCCGGCCGGCAACATTCCAAATCTATCAATGGCTTTTAATTCTTCAGCTACTAATTCAAATATTTCTTCAACTCGGGCCTGGGTTATTTTAGCAATTTCTAATTTAGAAACAAGGACTTTTCTTTCTTCCATTGGATCTATAGTATTTAAATTAATCTCTTCTCTTTTTCTAATCATTTCAGGTATGCAAGTTGCGTGTTCTATTTTGACCTGTTCAGCCACTTTTATAGATGTTCTCAGGCCAATAGCTAAATCATTAGTAATGTGTGAGCTGCCAATTGGTAAAACGGCTGCGTGCATTAAATCTCCTTCTTCATAAACGGCTATGTCGGTAGTAGATGCTCCGATATTAACAAGCACACATCCCAATTCTTTTTGTTCTTTATTTAAAACCGACTCTGCGTCCGCTAAAATTGAAAAAACGAGATCTTTTACTTCCACGCCCGTTCTGTAAATACATTTAGTAATTGTCTTTATTTGAGAACTCAAAACCATTATAATTTGAACATTGACTTCTAATCTTACTCCATTCATTCCTATGGGGTCTTTAATATCTTCCTGATTATCAACCTTATAATTTCTGGGGGCTGTGTGTAGAATCTCATAATTTGGCGGAGTAGATACTGCCTCAGCGGCCTCGATTACTCTAGTTACATCCTCATCTTTAACTTCTCCGTCGGCCTTGGCTACAGCTACCACTCCCTGACTGATAATAGATTTTATTTTTGAACCCGATATTCCCACACCGGCCTTATTAATGGGCATGCCTATAATTTTTTCTATTTTTTCTAAAGCAGTAGATATGGAACTCACCACATCTTCTATGCTCACCACATTACCGTTAATAATGCCATGTGAATCGCTTTCAGTGGCACCAATTATTTGCAGGGCATCCTGCTCTCTGCTATATTGGCCAACAACAACCCTAATTTTATTAGAACCCACATCTAAACCTGTTATAATATTAGTTCGACTCATATTTTTAAATAATGTTTATTTATTATATTAATTATATATTAAATAAAATTAATTGTTAAATTTGAAAAAGATTGTAAAAGTAGGGAACAAAAATTATTAAACCAACAATCAAAGAAGCTACTGCTGAAATAAGAACCACCCCAGACATAATATTTTTTATTAATTCTGCATAAACATGAACACGGGGTTGCATCATGTCTGCCATTTTTTCAAAAACAGAATTAATCAACTCCATCACCAATACAAAAGCAATCATTAAAATTAAAACTACGGATTCTTTTTTACTAACTTGAAAAGCAAACATCAAAATTATCACTATAATAGAAATTGCTATCTGAAATCTAAAATTCTGTTCTGTTTTACAAACCGATTTCAATCCTTGAAAAGCAAATTTTATGCTTTTCATAAATTTTTTGATATTGAAAAAACTCATAAATTTAAAATAATTTTTTCAGCCCTTAAATCCATAGCTTCTCTTTGTTTTTTTGTATCATGTAAATATCCTCTAGTATGTAAATAACCGTGTACTAATAATTTTATTAATTCTTCTTGAATATTATTGGATTGTCTTTGAGCTTGCCTAAAATTTATAAATATCTCTCCTAAAAAATTATCCTCTGCTGTTTTAAAATCCTCTTTAATATCACATTGGGCAAAACTTAAAACATCTGTAATTTTATTTTGTTGACGATATTTCTGATTTAAATATTTTATATTTTTGTCGTCTGTAATAACTATAGATATCTGCTCTGCTTTGATTTTTTCTAACTTTTCCAGAGCACTAATTTTTTTTTCAAACCATTTTTTAATTTTATTAAAATCTGAACTAACGCTTTTATTGGCCAATAAATTTAAATTATCTTTCATATTATGTTTCATTATCTCCTCCGCCCCCCTCGTCCCCTAAATTCTCTTCTGCTACTTGCTGGTTTATAAATCTAAAACTTTGAGACAACATTTCAAAAGTTCTAAAATAATTCAATTCCTCTATATCAACTAAAATGTAAGAAATTATATATATTTTATCCTCATTGGCAATATAAATATTAAATCCATCTTTAGTTTTCAATCCAGAAACATTAGGATTTTGAAAATATTCTAAATCTCCTGTCTGGGATCCCGAAGAAAAATATAAATACCATTTTTGCAAAGTTAAACCTTGAGGATTTTCTTCTATCTGGATTTTGAAAAAATCCCCATTTTGATCATCATAAAAATTTGTTTCATCAAATTCTGAAGTTTTTTCTTCGGCCAACCATTTAGCTGGATACAAAACCGAATATCTATAAATATCATTATTATAAATTCGCACTACGTCTATATTATTAACTAATCTTTGATCGGCCGTATTAGGATCATAAAGAGCAAGAATTTCTTCTCCATCAACATAGCCATCAAAATCACTGTCTGGTAAATCAAATTTTGTCCCAAATAAAATTTCTTCTGTATTAGTTAAACCATCATTATCACTATCCGGCCCCCTGGGTGGAATTATGAGCTCCTCACCCGTATTAACATTATTAACATTTACATTTACATTTACATTATTTGTATTTTCATTATTGGCTGAATTATTATTTTCATCATCTTCTTCTTCCTCTTCTTGATAAATTTGAATTCCGCCTACTGGTGTTAACTCATACCTACCCTCTCCTAAAACCAGATTTCCAAAACTACCACCAGATTCCAAAGTAAAAACTAATATATAATTTTGACCACTCTCTTGTCTTTGGTAATAATAGGCCTCTCCGCCTGGTTGAGGATTTTTTGGAAGGTCAATTAAATACTTATCTAATAAAGATGATAAATTAATGGCATATTCTGTATTTTCATCATAATAAAATGCTAAAGCGTTCTTAATGTCTAAAATATCATTTAATCGCTTTTCATCTCTGCCCATTGCTGTATTTAAATCGGACTCATCTTCATGAGATGAATTAGTATTGGTATTTACATTTTGATGGTTTTGATTTTCAATATTTAATATCTCATCTGGATTACCTTTGTCTCTTAGGGCAAAAAAAGCAAAGCCAGCTACTGCTAAAATAATAACAAAAACTAAAGCAATGCCAATTATTAAAAACCAATTTTTTTCTTTATCTTTTTTTTCTGGTTTTAAAAATTTATCAGGCATACTATGAATGTTAGAATCTTTAATTTCAAGACCTTCTTCTTTGTTTTCATTAACTGCTTTTTCATTGACTTCTTTAAAAACAACTTCGCTATTTTCTAAATCATTATTAGGTGTGCCAACTTGGACCTGTGAAGAACCCAAATTATTAACCTGAATATTTTCCGGAATATTTCCTGGTTCTAAATTCGTTTTTTTAAAAATATCTTCAGTTGCAATGTCTTTTTGTTTCACATCCATATTAGTTAAAATTTGTTGATAATATTAAGGCCTGGAATATATTAAAATTTTCCTCAGAGTTATCATCAGAAAAGAGATTATAGCTATAAACCCGGTCATCAACTCCAATAAACATAGAACTTGAAGCCAGCCAATCAGGATCATTACTATTAATTAAAAGGGAAAGTTTCTCATGAATATAGATTTGGTCTTGGATAAAATCCGGATAATCATTTTGAGTAATAATCCAATCCACTAAATCTAATTCCAATTTATTTTCTCTTAATTCAATTTCTATAAAAGTGGAAGCATTTTTACTAATGGTGATTTTATTATCTTCCTCTTGAATTTCCCATGTGTCAGGATATTTAAAAGAAAATTTAAATTCTTCACTATTAAAATCATTCCATTCTAATATATTAACTTCCGGATAAATTAAAGATTTAATTTTTTCTTCTACAGAATTTTCACCAGTAATCAAACTAAAGTCAAATAATCTTCCCGGGCCCAAAGGATCATAACCTGCTACCACCTCTTCCCCATCATAATATGTATCTCCATCTGTATCCCATTCTAATGGGTCAGTATGATATATTTTGACCTCTTCTCTATCAGACAATCCATCGCTATCAGTATCTACATCATTTGGATTAGTACCCAGTGCTTCTTCTTCTTCATTGCTTAAACCATCACCATCAATATCATTAGAAACCGCCGGCTCATTAATACTAATCCCTTCTTCAATTTCTTTTTCTACTTCTTGCTCTACTAAATTTATAATTTCTGGCTCGGTATTCAAAACTATATTTCCTGTATTTCTTTCACCAGTAAATAACTTTTGATAAGCCCAAACACCAAAACTGCCCAAAAGGATTAAAATTATAATTAAGCCCAAAATAAAATAATGGGGCTTTATTTTATTTCCTTGAATACTATCTCCTTCGGCAATTAATTCTTGATAATCTTTTAATGGTTGAGATGGGGAAACGCCCTCTTTGGGTGGTAAAACATCTGGAAGCTTAATATTTTTTTGGATAGAGGCATCTCCGTCTGTATCTTCAAAAATATCTTCAGTATTTTTTTTGTTTTCAGAAAATTGACTATCTTTTAATTTTTCTTGATAGGATTTATTCTTCTCTTCTGAACGCAAAAAACCGCCGGTATTTTCATTTTCTGGTTGAACTAATTTATTGTTCAATTTATTGGCTTGAGAAGAGTCGTTTTGTTCTAAATCTTCAAACATAAAAAATCACCTTGCCCCGCACTTTTTTAAATAAAAATAGTGCGGTGGTTATTAGTGATTTTATTATAACATATATCCCCATATCTTGAAAAGATAGTGGGGATAAAAATAATATAAAAAACAATTTATCTAAAAAATTAATATTACATTTTTATTTTTATTAATAATCTGTGTTATCGACCTTGTTGACAATTACAAAAATTCATCTGATTCATACCCTCCTCACAATGGCAAGTACCAGAAGGACAAACACTATTACTACAGACACCCAATATCTCTGCACCACCAAAACATGGCCGACCACCACCACAACGATTATCATCAATGTCTACACCTTCACAATTAAATTCACAAACACTTATATCTTGACAAAAACATCCTGCTGAAGTACAAGCGCTCTCATCTGCATAATAAAAATCAAAAGACGGATATCCAAGCGAATTTCCACCAAATAAATAATGCTCAGTATTAAATGTACTACAGGGTTCAATAACACAATCTTTATCACAACCATCACCTGGAGCTATATTTCCATCATCACATCTCTCATAACCTAAATCTAAATATCCATCACCACATATATTATTTTTACAAGAAATACCCCAATTATTATAAGTAATTACACAGGCCCCATCATCATCAAGAGGATCCTGCTGATACCATGTATCATCCTCGTCTCCATCATCACATTGTTCTGCTCCTTCTCTTATACCATCACCACAAATAGGTTCAATCTCGCAATATTGATTACAGCCATCATTAGGAGAAGGAGGGTAGTCGCCGTTATCACATTCTTCAGAAGCCCAATCTAAAAACCCATCTCCACATCTATTATTTCTACATAAAAGACCTGTGTAAGAATTAATTACACAAACTCCATCATCATCAGAAGAATTCTGCATATACCATGTATCAGCATCATCTCCATCATCACATTGTTCGTCTAAACTAGCTTCATAACTACAATCAGCATTACAAAAAATTCCATTATGCCTAATGTTGTCACCACAGGTCTCAGTAAGTAGATTGCCATCATCACAAATTTCTCCACATTCTGGAATATTATCACCACAAATATTATCAACTCTTGAACAATCTTCATTACATCCATCACAATTAATAGTATTCCCATCATCACATATTTCTGTCCCTTCTGGAATACCGTCACCACAAACAGGTTCAATAACACAATCTTCATCACAACCATCGCCATTAATATTATTTCCATCATCACACTCTTCATTTCCATTAAGCTTTCCATCCCCACACCATTCTATTGCCACACAATTTCCCCAACTCAAACAACCTGCTTGACATTCCATTTCGCCATAATATTCGCCCATATCGCAAATGGCTATTTCCCCAATTTCGCAAACTTCATTTCCATTAACAACATTATCACCACAAGCCCCATCTGCTGAACAATTGTCCAAATCCCAAGTACATTTATTTGGGCCCACTTTCAAACATGGATAATGCCCAGCATATTGTTCTGGTGGTGGAGTTGTACAAACTGCACCAATACTAATCATGTAATCACATTCCTCCGTAGAATCAACTACTCCGTCTCCACAAAAACAATCATCAGCACAATCACCGTTATTTTCATTATATTCTGGTTGGCAAATACCATCCCCACAAGAACAATCTTGCATACAATTGCTAAGACTTTCATATGCAGTATCTCCATCTTGTCCATCTTGACAAATACCATCACCACAATATATACAGTTGTTAGCAGCTGACTCCCACACACAACCAACACAATGTACAGTTTGAGGATTCCAACCATCGGCACAAATCATATCACTCCAGCCAGTTTCACATTCCTCATAAAGTGGGCTAAATAATCCATCACCACAATAAAAACATTGATATGATTCTACATAATCCGGCCATTGGCAATTGCTATTACATCCAACTTCTTTATAATTATAAGCACCATCACATAAGATTTTAGTATTATCACTACTACTATAATCACATTGTTCACCAGAATCTACAGTTCCATTACCACATAATATACCAAGATATCCATCATCACAAACATCTGCATTATTAATTTTAATAGTGTTATATAAATCTAAGGCATGATCTGCTTCTAACGGCAACTGATTCCAACCTGATTGAAAATTAAATTCAGAAAATAAATCAAAACTCAAGGGTCTATTATCTAAATCCACTCTGCCACCAGCTCTATAATAATAAATTTGTGAATTTAAAGCACAATAAAAATCTTCATTAACAGAATGCCAACAAGTTTGTTCTTCATAGTCGTCTGGACAATAACTAAATTCATTTACAGGATCATGAGGCAAAACAGAACCCAAATCATTACCTAAAGTAGAAGCCCAAGAAGGCCATTTAGATGTTGAAATGCCTTGTAAAAAACTTCCTTCATTTAATTCTGGATATACACCAACACATTTCTGGAAACCCATTTCATGCTCCTCACAATCAGAATCCCATCTACAAGTTACATTTGAAGAAACATCATAACATTCTCCTGTATCCATACTCCCATCTCCATCAATATCAAAATGATAATAGCCCTCTAGACATGAAGCTCCATCTGGATCTGTTACATAAGCACAGAATTTATTTTGATTGGCATAATTATTCAATTTTTTCTCAATACTTCTTAAATCCTGCCACCTTTTAACATCTTCTGCTAAATCATCGCGTTTATCTAAATCAATATTAATATTAAAATTCCAATTATCAATTAATTGATTGAAAATATTAATAGTAGCTGGACTAGCATCTTGAGAATGAGATATTAACAACATATTAGTATATAAATCACCATCATTACTCTCATCACCCACACTCACATAAACTGTTCTGCCATCACGCAAACCATCATAAGGACCAACTTTTATTGGTTGAGGATTTCCCTTAAAACTAATCAATCCTGAAGAACTATACCAATCTAAAGATGATAAATGTTTTAAATTCTGATATATTCTCAAACCAATAATATCATTATTATTATCTTGAGCATAAACACTGGTTCCTTTAAATAAATTAATAAATTTACTAAACATCTGACCTAATAATTTAAAACTCAATCTGCTATCAAATAATTCCGAAAATTCTAAACGCGATAAAATGCTCTGTTCATCTCTTATGTCTTCTAATTCTAAAACCGCGGTATAAGCAGGAACAGGATTTTCTCCATATTTAAAAATATATTCTCTTAATAATTCATCTTTAGTATTATCAGAAGCATTAAAATCAGTTTTAATATACTTATTATCACCAATATTGGCATCTGTTAAATAACCCAATCCTCCATCCATACAATATTTTAATCTAAAATGATATTTATTATCTTCAAAAGAACCTGCTCTTGGCCACATATTCTCACACATAAATAATTCTAGTTCTGCATCATCTGGAGAAACTATTACACCACTACCACTACCCTCAATTTTATACCCTTCTTTATTATCATAATCCCACTTATTTTCAAAATAACAAATATTGTTTTGCCATATACATGGACTTGTACAATCTGGCTCTAATGCTAGAGAACAAGTATTTTGACATTCCGTAAAATCAGCTGTACAAGAACCATCTGCCCAACAGCAAGAATCACCTTCACATTGATTTTGATTGACAATTTGTGAACACATTAATTCCGATGGTATGGGTAGTGCACTTATTCTAAGTTTAGTTTTACCATTATTGTTTTCAGCTATAGCAGTAATATTAGGTTGATATATTTGACTTGGTTCTAAAACAACTAAATCCTCATTAAATGATTCCCAATACCAAGACCAGTCATAACCGTCCATTGATTCTATTATATTTCCATTTATATCATTTCCTTCAACAACAAAATTTGCTTGTTCATTTGACTCCGTAAATAAATAATACTTATCTAAAGGTAATGGATCTATAATTTTTAAATAATTTAGTTCACATATAGTATCTTTTGTTGTAAAAGTCCATAAGCATTTTCCATTACTACAATTTAAAACATTGCCATAAACTGATTTAATTCCATCTGCTCCATTAGTCAATTCAACCTTATGGTCAGTATTTTTATCTAATAAAAATTCTGGCTTTATATTTAAAACCGCCTGACCTTCAAAATTATTATATAAACTAAGAGTTGTGGTTACACTACTCCAAACCCCTGGATTCTCTTCAACATATAAATTTACATTTTCTTCTAAACTATTACTATCTAAAGCTTTATTAAAAGTGGCCTTAATCAAAGTATTGGGACAAACTCCCGTACCATCATCTAAAGGATAATTTTCTATTACTTTAAAACTACTACACATTTGAGAACCATCTGCATAACATTTGTCATCATCTCCCCAACAACAATCATAATTTATATTTTTTTCACATTTAAATGCTGTATCAAATCCAAAACAATTACCAAGAACTTCACACTTAGACAAATCACTCGTGCAATAGTGGCCTATAGCCCAACAACAATTGAAACTTGGATGATCGCTACCATAACTATCATTACATTCTGTTTCATCATCATAATCATTACAATATTTTTCATCATCACAAGCTGGATTATCTGCTCCTGTCTGGCAATCACTCCCATCCCAACAACAATCAAGATCTGGATGATTAGTATGATTAAGGTCATTACAAGTATTTGAAAGAGTATAATTAGCACAATTATCTGTCGTACTATCAATAACTGTTAAATCTCCAAAATTAGTTAATAATAATTCCGTATTTGTAGCTGTAATTGTTACATCGCCCTGTAGAGAAAAACTCCTTACAATTGTAGAAGAGGCACTAAAATTACCATTCATGCCAGTGGTAATAGCTATACTATCATTAGAAGATTCCCACTCATAAGAATAAATATTATCACAAACATTACAACTTTCGTCATAACAAAGTGTTGAATATTCTTTTGTGTTATTAATATTCATAAGCCAATCAGTTGGCAAAACTTCTATAGCTGTTGTCTGACAATAACCGCTACCTGTTTTAAATGTCCAAATATATCCACCATCAGGAATCAATGAATAACCACTAATATCTTTTATGCTATCTTTTAAAGTGATAATATAGAAAAAATTAGAATCAAAATCATCATGAGTATAATCAACAAAATTATCCCCAGAAGATGATATACTAATATTTAATGAATTAGTCATATCTTCACACTCATCATAAATAAATCCAACATCTTGACCTGGAATTGGAACAACACGACGTCTTTGAGTGCATTGCTCAATCTTCAAACCATTAGCATAGGTACTAGTATCCATTTCTACTTGAGTATTGCTTTTGGCAAATTCGGCATAAATATGTGAATCTAAAACAACATCAATACTATTAGAAACAGGTGATGGGGATGATAATATTGGATTCTGACCCCAAGCTGCAGGAATACAATCTTTTTCTTTAACAAAAGGACTATTACAAACAGGATGGTCTGCATTTACACAAGTATCATTACTAGCATCCCAGCAACACTCAAAACTATCGTCTTCATCTATACATTGAGCTTGATTTCCATCTAATAATCCACAATTTGCTGTAATGTATAAATTTGTAGTATCTGAATATTCTAATATTGAAAATGTTGAGGTAGCACTAATTTCTAAACTACCGATATTATAAGTTCCATTCAAGACAGCATTGGGATCAAAAATATTTGGTGGATCAGGGTCAAATTCTGGAACTAAACTATTGTCACTGCTTTCCCATTCATAATCATATCCAGAACTATTACAAACATAACAATTTTCAGTATCTACTAATAATCCTATATATGGTATATGTTTATTAACATTATATTGAGTAGAATGATTACTTGGTTTAATATATAATTCATCAGGTACACATATCACACCAGATGGATCTATTCTAAAATACCAAGAATATTCTATTAAAGATGAACTCTCTATATCCTTAACAGCACTAGTTAATTCAATTTTATACCAATAACCAGCTTCAAAACTAAAATCTGTTATTGAAGCAAAAGTTGGATTTACATTCTCAGGAATAGTATATTCACTTTGATCAACTGCATCACAAGTCCCTATACTATCATCTGCATTACCACATTTTGAAAGTATAAAATTATCTTTTATTAAAGTAGTTCCATCCATTTCTGCGTTACTACTATCTGAAGGATATTCAAATTCTACATAAATATCAGAACCCATTGGTACATGTCTATTACCAGAATCAGGTGAAGGAGAAAATTGACCAGCTTCACAATCTTGAATTCTTATTCGAGGATTTTCACAATCTGCACAGGTGGTAAAATGCCAACCATAAAAATCCCAAACATCTGTTATAATTGGTCCTGCCTCAATATATTCAAAATTCCAAGTATTACCAAAACCATTAATATTGTGAGCTGAAATTAAACCCGTTTGAGTTGATGTTACTGTTACAAACATTAAATTGTCTGAATCTATAATAAAATCCGCATAATCTCCAGATATAAAAGCCCCATTGTTATCAAAAAATGTATTAAAATAAAAATTATCTACATCATCGGGATCTTCAAAATACTCTCCAGCAATTTCAATTTCATTCCCTTTTGTCCCGAATCCAGGATTTACACTACAAATACAAGGAGCAAGTCCTTCATTATTAACCTCAAAATTTACTGCATTAGTTTCTAAATAATTAGCTGAATCTATAATTTTTATTTTAGAAGAATAAGGGGCAAGACCGCTAAATGTTTCCGGCACTTTAACAATTACTTGCTCATCGCTCCAAAAAGCCGTAGAACATTCGTCTGGAAAATTAAAATCACCATCTGTCCATTCATCAGCGCCTATATTAAACTCCACCATCTGCTCATCTTGACTAGCGCCAAACCCGGAACCATAAATTGTTACATATCCACCAATAGGAGCTGATTCTGGAGAAATATAATTTATATAAAAATCTGCTGATTCATCAGCTTCTGTATCTACACTTAAATAATTACTAAATTTTTGTTCTCCTTCTGTTTCCTCTACCATTACTCTAACGCCCACTCCTGCAGCCGAACCCATTAATGGAGTTATGGCTTTAACATCTGTATTTTGCCCTATACCATCATCTCCTGTCCATTCTAAGACATCGGCCTCTATGGAATCATAATCATCGCCTAAAATTACTTCTCTATTATAAACATCCTCGTCCCCTAATTTAATTCCATTTAAATTAAATTCATCTTCAAAATAAAGCTTATCCTTATCAATAAAACATAAACCTGGTCCAGCTTCTTCATCATTAAAATAAAAATCCGCTAAATTACTCCAGCGCTCAGTGTCGTCATTATATACTTTTTTAACTTGTATAGCGTAAACTTGATTTATGTTTAAAGTACTAGTTGCAGAAATAATAATTTGTCCATCGTCCCAGGCATCTTGACCACAAGGTAAATCTGCTTCTATATACTCATCTTGGTTAGAACGAAAATAAACCTTAGAAGCATTTAAATTTATGCTTTCATCTTCTTTAAAGTTATCTCCCCAAACACTTATAAATTGGCCTTCTCCGCCCTGGTCAGGTGATAAAGCATTAATACGAGGACTTAATAAATCAAAATTAGCACTTACATTTCCATCGTTAGTTTGAACTTCCACTATATTTACTCCGGCCTTAGTCCCATTATTATCACCGCCAGTTACTGGTATAGCTACTCTTATTTCTTCTTCTGTCCAGGCCTGGGTAACACAGGCGCCATCATACCAATATTCATCTCCCATACATAAAGTACTGGCCTGGTCTATAACAATAGACCCATCAAAAACCAAAACTGGATTATTGCCTAAATAATGACCAGAAATAATTAAATTTTCTATGGCATCGTAATAGGTCTCTGTGTTTTCTATACCTGCAATTTCTGGAGTACAATATAAATTTTCTCCAGTTATAAATCTCCAATTATTATTCGGACCATTGGGAGGATAATTATCATCTGGCGAACCTTCAGCCATAGTATCGGCATCGCCATCTAAATAATTACCGCAAGTATCTTTAATAATGTTGCCGTTTAATAAAGGGAAGTAATCTTCATCTGCTTCATAATTAGAGTCAGGATATAAAATTAAGGAGTCGTTATGAACTTGATGAAAAAAATCTATATCTGATAAAATGCCAATATCTTCATATAAATAAAAAGATGAAGCATTATTTAAAGAAAGCATATCCATGTCTTCTGAAAATTCAGCTGTAATATAAGAGGTTAAACAAACTTCTTCTTGATTATCTTCAGGAAATACTAAAGCAACAATAGGTGGCTCTGTATCTGTTTCATCCCCAGTTTTAAATTCCCAATAATAATCTACTAACAAAGCTTCTCCGTCTTCATCTGTAATCCCATCATGTATAATATTAACCGCATAATAATGCTCTTGTTCATAATCCTCTCCTAAAATAAACTGGATTATATCTTCTTCTATTATAAATTGTCCATTTGGCGTTAAATTGTCCCTGCCAACTAAATCGCCATTACAAGAATTTTCACCGCAATCATATAAACCAAAATTTTGTGAAATTACTGTAGTTTCATCAACAATATTATTAAATTTAACTTGAATTAAACTACATAAAGACACATTAGAACCAGTGGGGCTATTAACAATTACACTAAAATTATATGTTTCTCCATTCTGTGATCCACAAGTAGAGCAAGTACTATCATAATAAGAACTGGTACCATCCGCATTGCATCGATAACAACCTGTACATTCATTTGGGGTACAAACTTGTCCGCCTCCACCCCCGTTTGTTCCCTCTTGAATAGCTCCTAAAATAAAACTGGTTATAGCATAAGAGGCCAAAATAATTACCAAACCTATCACACCGGCCACTAACATTTTTTTAGCTTGAGAAATTTTTTCTTCATTGCCAGCTGAAGTCATCCACATAAAGCCAGCATATAAAACAATAACTAAAGCAATTAAACCCAATAAACCCAAAACTAATTGAATAACAGTACCAGCTATTTCTTCAATACTCCCTGTGCTCAAATAATCTACATTAGGAACTAAAATTTGAGCTGAAGAAATATTGGGTAACACAAAACCTACTACTATAAATAGCATAAGTACTAGTAATAATGTTTTTGTTCTATTACACATTAATCTTAATAATTTACCCCTCACCTTCTTAATAATGCCTTGTAAAAATGTAGAGGGATTTACCCATCAATCAATTAATCTATTATCAATTATCCTACTTGTCTACCGAAGCTCAAAGAGCGAAGGTAGATTAACCTATTACTTATTGCTGCCCTGTCCCACCTGGCCCCTGAGCCGGATTAAAACAATTACCATAAGAATCTTTAATTTCAGAAGTTAATCTTGGACGATAAATAGTATTATTTTCTAAATAAGGTGAATATAATTGCAGATTGCATTTTTGACTGTTATTACTAATATATACCGAATAACCGCCTTGAGGAAAACAAATATTTGGAATACGACTCTTGCCTTCCTCGTCTTCATAATCTTCATATTCCTCTGTATTACAAATTGTATAATCATAAATATAAAAACTCTCCGTAGTTAAAGAACCCGGGGAGAGAACTTCTGTAGAGCTAGCTGAAATGCGAGGATAAGGATTTAATTGAATATTTTCATCATTATTATTTGGATTTATAGCATCTATTTCTGGCGCAGTTGTATCAATATCATCATTAGTTTCAAAAGCCCAAGAGTAATCATCGTTTGGAAAGCCCTCTTCTTCACCATTTCCATTCCCATCAAGAAAATTACCAGCGGCATCATTAATACCGCTTGTAAAATCAAGCAAATCTCCCGCTGTGCTTGTGCTTGTAATAATTGAATCACCGGGTAAGCAAAAAACCTCTTCACCACATGAATTTATTATAACGCCAGTACCACAATCCATATTTGATAAAAACTCAACTGTTCTATATTGATTACTAATTCTTAATTTACCAGTTAATGGTCCCCCAATAGACGAAGTAGAAGTAACCGTATCTTGATTAACGCTTAAAATATTTATTGGTTCAGAAAAAGTCATTTGAATAATAGCATTTCTAGCAAATTTATCCCCACCATTATTACCTTCGGGCCAAACAAAACTAACAGTTGGTGGCGTAAGGTCTAAAAAAGTACTGACTTCAAATTGCCAAGCATATCCATTTTCTAAACCACCAAATAAATTTTTATCATCAGCAGTTATCATTCCTGCGCCCAAATGAATAATCGTATCGCTAGAATTTTCTTCATTTCCCAAATTATATATAGGACGAAGTAAAATATTTTTTCCATCAGCAGTTAAAACAGCAATAACATCATCTGAGTTTAAGGGAATATTTTCAGCACCATAATCTGCTATTTCTATATCATCACTTAATTTGCCACAAGCATTGCCATTGGTATTATCATTAGTATAATTTGCACATATGCCCTGACCAGGATTATCAGAAAAAGAACCAGATATTACACTACTAGTAGCAACTTGTACTTTAAAACTAATCATAATCAAAGTATTGCGCGGAATATTTGTAGCATCTCGAGCAGGATAATGATATTCAATCACGCCCCCGCCTAATGCTCCTCCGCCAAATCCGCCCAATCCTTCTGTATAATCTTCATATCCGCCACCACCTCCACCCGCTCCTTCTTGAATAGTTTTTAAAATAAAACTGGTAATAATATAAGAGGTTAAAATAATTACTAAACCAATTACTCCAGCGCTTAATATTTTTTTGGCCTGAGTAATTTTTTCTTCATTGCCTGCCGAAGTCATCCACATAAAGCCAGCATATAAAACAATAACTAAAGCAATTAAACCCAATAAACCCAAAACTAATTGAATAACAGTGCCAGCTATTTCTTCAATACTACCAGTGCTTAAATTATTTACTTGAGGAACTAAAATTTGGGCATGTGAAACATTTGGTAATAAAAAAATAACTGCTGACATTAAAACTAAACTGACAACAGTTATTTTAGAAAGATATGAATTGTTTTTTGTTTTTAATTTAGATAACATTATTATAATATAATGTCTAATTAGTAATAAGCAACCAACAAGCGATAATTCATTCTTTTTCTGCCTTACAAACTTTCTGACTTGCTTAATTCTTCTTTGACAATTTCTGAAACAAGGTTTCCTTCGGCCTGACCAGATAATTCTTGCATGGCTAATTTCATTAGCTGTCCAAAATTACTTACAGACCTCTCTATCTTCTCTCTTTCTATTATATCACAAATAATTTTTTTTATCTCGCCACTAGATTTCATTTCTGGCAAATATTGATCAATAATTTCAATTTCTTTTTCTTCTTGAGCTACTAAATCATTACGCTCGCCTTTTTTAAATTGTTCTATACTGTCTTTTCTTTTTTTTACTTCAGACATTAAGACTTTAATTACATCTTCGTCTTTTAATTTTGCTTTCTTTTCTATTTCTTTATTTTGAAAAACACTCTTAAGTAATCTTAAAACTCCCAATACAACTTGGTTTTTTGACCTGAGGGCCTGAATAAAATCTTTTTCAATTTTTTTTTCTAAAGACATATAATTACATTGTTATATTGTTAAACTGTTGTACTGCTAGATTACGAATTTGAAATTTATAACAATTTAGCAATTTAGCAATTTACTCATCTATCTTGCCTATTTTTCTCAAATATTCTCTTTGATCTTGGGCTTTTAAACGATAAATTGCCGCAGATTTAAGTTTTCTTTTATTTTTTCTTTCATTCTGAAACCTAACCTTTCGCGCCTGTAATAATTTACCGCTTTGAATTATTTTTTTAGTAAATCTTCTAATTAATTTTTCAAAAGATTCATTGGTTTTCTGTTTGACTTCTACCACTTTATTTTTACCTTCCTTTCTATACTAATGATACAAATTGGATGGTACTAATATACTAATTAGCATATTAGTATAATTCGCATGCCATTCGTATATTGGTATCACCTATTTTTTCTAATATTTAAACTTTTTAAACGCCTTTTTAAGGCCTTGCTGATCTTATCCTCTGGCACCACTTCTTGATTTCCGCTTTCCATATCTCTAATTAAAATTGTATTGTCCAAAATTTCTTTTTGCCCAATAATTAATGCTAATTTGGCATTTGATTTATTAGCGCTCTCTAACTGCGACTTTAAAGACGATTTAGAAATATTTTCTGCTACTTTAAAACCAGATTGTCTTAATTTTTCAAATAAAACTAAGGCCTTTTTTCTGGCTCTTTCGCCTAATTGAGCAATAAATATATCACATTTATTTTTAGGTTCAATTTTTAAATTTTCAATCTTTTTCAAACTGTTTATTGTTCTTTCCAGGCCCATTGAAAAACCTATAGCTGGAGTATCTTGTCCCTTTAAATTTTTAACTAATTTATCATAACGACCGCCTCCGACTAAAGCACTTTGACTGCTATCTTCCTCATTTTGAGGAAAAATTTCAAAAGTAGTCCGATTATAATAATCTAGTCCCCGTACAATAAATGGGTTTAAAATATAGGGAACTTCAATATCTTCTAAATATTCCAAAACCTTAACAAAATGTTTATTACAATCCTCACATAAATAATCTACAATCTGCGGAGCTTCTAAAATAAGTTCTTGACATTTTTTTTGCTTGCAATCTAAAACCCTTAAAGCATTTTCAATATACCTTGTTTTACAATCTGCACATAATTTAGAACGGTTCTTTTTTAAATAATTTTTCAAGGCCTTAATGTATTTATTGCGACAAGTTTTACAACCAATGCTATTAATCTGAATATTAATAGGTATTTTAAAAGAATTATACATTTGATAAACCATATATATTAATTGAGCATCTATAATCGGATCATCTGCTCCTAAGACCTCTGCTCCAAATTGGTAAAATTGTCTATACCTACCGGCCTGCGGCTTATCGTATCTAAACATGGGGCCAATATAAAATAATTTTACTGGTTTGGGCTTGTTTAACATTCCATGCTGTATATAAGCACGAACAATGCCTGCTGTTCCCTCTGGCCTTAAACTTACTTTTTCCCTGCCCAAAGTACTGAAAGAAAACATTTCATGATTAACAATATCCGTATCTGGCCCCACTCCTTTTACAAAAAGCTCTGTTTCCTCTAAAACAGGTAAATCTATTCTTTTAAATCCATAGGCCCTAGAAATATTAATTGCTTTATCGCGAATAAAATCCCAATATTTTTGCTCTTCCGGAAGAATATCTTTAAAGCCCTTAACTAAAAAAAATTTTCTATTCTTATTTTTTTTGGGTTTTTTATTTATCCTAAGTTTAGCATTACTTTGTTTGGCTTTTGCCTTTTGCAAAGTTGCTTTCTTTAATTTTAATGATTTTAATTTAGATTTAGACATATTTAAAAACCATAATTATAATCTGTTTTAAAAACAGAAATTCTATCTATAGGAAAACCCCTAATCCAGACCTTCCCCATAATTAAATTTTCTTTAATCGGACCTATAATCCGAGAATCCTTGCTATTTCTACGATTATCTCCTAAAACAAAATACTCATTTTTTTCCAAAGTAACCTCACAATCACCGAAAGTCTGAGTAGTTTCTGGCAAATAATCGCTTTCATCAATTTGGATAAATTTATTCTCTGTTTTGAGCTGAATATAAACATTTCCATCTTTTATTCTAATTTTTTCTCCCGGCAGGGCAATTGCTCTTTTTATAAAAAATTGGCTCTCATTTTCCGGATTTTTAAATACTATTACATCTCCTCTTTGTGGTTCAGTAAAATGATAAGAAATTTCATTAATAATTAAATATTCATTGTCAAAAAAATTGGGCTCCATAGATGCTCCATCAACCATAAAGGGCTGAATTATAAAATATCTAATGGGCAAAATAATAGCTAAAGATATAATTACAGTTTTAACTATTTCTAAACCAAAACTGAGTGATGATTTCCAAAAATGATTTTTTTTCTCAGTTGTTTCTGGCTCTATTATTGGTTCTTTTTCTTGTTCGTTCATCCCGTTAGATAATTATTTACCCCTCACCTAATTTTAATAGATATGAGGTTTTTGATTAATTACCCTTTATACCTAAATTAGGTGTAGGGGTTTATAATAATATTCATCCCGTTAGATAATTATTTTAAAAAATTATCTATCTAACGGGATTTATATTTTTAATTTAAATCTTATATATCGCCCCATTAGAGAAATAAATCAGTCCTATCTAACGGGATTCATATTTTTATATTAAAAAAATAATCTTTTATTTACTAAAAGTGCTCATATTCTAACATAAATATCAGAAGAAATCAAATGATTTTAAAGCCTATTTAAGCCAAAAATCCCGCTAACAAACGAGATTTAGTTGTTAATCTATTTAATAGCGCTTAGTAACTTATCTTTAAAATCATTCTCTGTTTCGCTATTATAAAAAGGAATTCCAATAATTTTATATCTCTGAAGTTTAGAAAATTCTAAAATTTTATCCTTATATATTTGTCTAATTTCCTCTAAAAATTCATTCTTCCATTTATCATGCTCTATTAATTGCTGACCCTTTGGTTCTAAAAATAATTGATATGTTAAATTGTTCCCTTCTTTATCTACTAAAAACAATAAGTAATCTGGTTCAAAGGCTTTTCCATCTTTAAAATTATAAATCTTTAATTCTCTTTCGTTTCTAATTAAATAAACTTTTTTAAAATTTCTTCCTAACTCATCTATCTCTTTATCAATAAACTTAACAAATTCTTTTTCTTCACTGGTGCCATAATTAGCATTAAAAACATACCATTCTTTATTTTCCAAAAACTCTTTCTGTCCTTTTAATCTTTCATTGTCCTTGGAAATCTTAATTTTTTTATCTTTAAATATTAATTTTATTTCAGCGGATTTAAAGTCCCTTGTACCCTCATATTCTGTTAAATTTTCTTTAATTTGTTTTTCAATATGATTTAAAAGCTCTAAAACCCCTAAAAACTTATTTTTATTATCTAAATTTTCTAAATCTTTTTTTGTGCCTTCAAAACTTATGCTTAATTTATTTAAATCATTTTTTATAAACTCCTTTATTGAATCAAGCTTTGGATAATATTCATTCAAAGACGAAAAATTAAAAAAATCAATTTTAGCTAAAGCATTTTTAATAATATGTTCTTCAATATCACTTAATGATATATCTTTTTTGGTTTTTAGTACTTTTTGTTTTCCATTTTTTTCTATCTCATCAAAAATTTGTGTTTCCTTTCCCATACCAGAAAAAACTTTGAATATGATGTTTTTATCTTTTACACCTAAATCTTTAATGGATTTAACGTTTTTAAAATTTTTAGGCACTCTTTTATTAAACCAAACTAAGCCATGCTTATAAAATTCTGTTTTCTTAAATTCATCCTTTATCTCTAAATCAACTTCTTCCTGATTTTCGTCCATCATTCCCTCGTTAATCAAAGCTGTCTTGATTTCGGAAATATATCTTGATTCATTGTGGCTATGATAATGCAATTCCTCTAAAATCCTCAGTTCATTATCTAAATTTTTATCATATTTCCTCTTAAATAGTTCATCTTCCTCGTTTATCTTAAATGGACAATAACGAGCACCACGGCCAATTAACTGAGCTTCTGATATTGTAGTTTTACCAGGTTTGTTTTCTCGCCCATCCCTAGTTTCATAAAGCCGGACAATATCAAATAAATTTAAAACATCCCAACCCTCATTTAATTTCTGAACCGCAAAAATAGCTCTTATTTGATTATCTTTATCTTCTAATGAGTTTAGTAATATTTGATTTTTTTCTTTCTCTCTTTCTTCATTAACGCTTAAACATTTATTTTCGGAAAAATTACTTTTTAATTTCTTAATCAAAATTGAACTCGTAATTTTATGCTCTTCAAAAAATTTAAAGCCCTTTTGTAAAATTTCGATATCACTCTTTTTTTTAATTTTTTCTAAATCCGTTATTGATAATTTATTAATTACTTCGTGAAATAATCTTTTATTATCTTCTGACTGTGCAATTGTTTTTTGGGCTTTAAATAAAATAACCGGTTTTAAATAAATTTTATTTTTATTAGCAACTTCTTGTCGATATTGATTTAAGATTATAGCTTGAATAATTCTATCTTTCCTATCAGTATCAGTATGCAAAAGTTCTACGTCCTTTGAAAATCCATCATCTCGAAACTCTTTTAATTCGTATTTATAGATTATTTTATTTAAATACTTTTCAACAATATCTTTATTCATAAAATCCATAGTAGCTGTAAATTCTAAAAGTAAATTTTGTTCATTTTGTTTAAAAATTTTCTCAACTGTATTTTCCCAATTTGGTTTTTCAAATATTTCTTTTTGTTTATTTTTTGTTTTAACTTGTCCATGATGAGCTTCATCCGCTATTAAAACCATCTTTCCATTATTAAAATCTTCCAAAGTAATACTTCCTTCTTTTTCGTTGTATAAATCCGTATGTAATTTTTGGATGGTGGTAAAACAAATATTAATATTTTGATTACTAACTCCATCAAAATTATCAACTTTTTGAATTTTAACTTCTTTGTTATTAAATTTTATCTTTTCATTAAATAAATATTTATTTGATAAGTTATTTAAAAAATTATCTTTGGTTTTTTCGATAATATTAGTGGAATTTACAAAAAATAAAAAATTTCTATGTCCCCTTTCGTGTAAGTACAAAATTAAACCAGCCATAATCAATGTTTTTCCTGAACCAGTAGCCATATTAAAAAGAAAATGTAACGGATATTCCTTATTATCATAGGAACCATCTAAACAATAGAAGAGTCTAGCAAAAGCCTCCTTTTGATATTCTCTTAATTCAAATTTTGAATTCAAATTTTCAATTACAAAACCAGGAATCTTTTTATCTAAAAATCCCATATTAGAAACATTATTTAGTTGTTCATATAAAAATTGATTTGACATTGTGGATAACTTTTGTTACTATTTAATTGTAGTCGTAAGACTATCCTGCCCGCGGATGCGGGAATACTATTCGTAATCCGTATAAAAAATTATATTTCGAATATTGGATCGGGGTGTCCCCGGTCGGCAAAAAGTCCTAAAAGGGACTTTTTGTTTTTTAAGGAAATACTTTTAATCCAAATCCTTGATATTTACCGAAAGAATTACAATAAATTTTATTCTGAATAATTTCAAACGGAATATAAGGTTCTTCAGAATTTAAAACATGACGCGCTAATGGATAAGCGCATAAATCAGCAATTTGTAATCCAATAATATTATCTCTTTTAGCAACAAAATCAAAACCGCTTATTCTATTTTTAAACCTTTCAGAACTTACATAATATGTGCCAGAATCTTTAATTCGATTATATTGCTCTAATAATTGTCTATCTTCTTTTTTACCTCTTTTTTCTATTTTAATATCAACTTTTGAGTTATTCTTTTCATCTGAACAAAAAATCAATCTTTCTATAACAAAGGCTAAGGAGATATTATATGGATTTCCTGCGTCTTTACCATATTTTTTAATATGCTCCTCTTTGTTAATGCCCGAACCTATTATAATAAAATTCATCTTCAACACAATTTTATTTAATCGCTCATAAAATTTCTTTTTTAAATCAAGATCAAATAGTATCTGAAATGCACCCTCACACTTTCTAATTTCTCGTGAATGTAAAATTACCTCTTTGGTCTTAAAAAAATCAATTTTAAAATCATTTATTTCTTTTTCGGCTTTTTTTAATTCTGCTTCGCTAAAAAAACAACCCGCTAATAAAAATAATGGAAAATTTGGATCAACATAAGTTAATCCATGATCTCCTGTTTCATCTAAGAAAAAATGATATTGCATAAAATTATATTTGATGTTTCTTTAAATCTTGCCAAGAATGTTTTTTAATATCACCTTTATTATTTACAGAAAAAACATAAAGTAATAATTTTTTAGCCACTTGCCACGGCAACCGACGTAAAGCAATCTTCGCCGAACTTTCCGGTAATCCTAAACCATAATAATATCTAGTTCTGCCCGTAGTATTCATACGAGTAATAATTTGACCCAAAGAATAAACAAAGGCAACTTCTTTGTGAGAATTATTTGATTTTGCATTCGCGCTTTTTCCTTCTCCCTTGCATTCAATCAAAAAATATCTTGAATAACGATTATGCCGGACTTTTATATCAACCCCCTTTTCTCTTAAACCGCTAAATTGCAAATTCGTCCCCCATTCATTTTTAGAAAGATATTTAATAATTGATCTTTCTACGAATTCTTCACTAATTGGCTTTTTTCTTTTAGTTGGCATAATATTTAATATTAAAAATTATATTTATATACTTCTCTCATTAGCTTCAACTATGAATCTTGCTCGTTCGAATAATTCGTCAAAAGTAATAATTTCAGGATTTATTATATTTTTTCTAAATAATTCAAATGAAGAATATTTATCTTCATTTATACCATTTTCAGCTTCAAATTGCTTTAAATTACCAATTATAAGATATGATTTAGGCAGGTATGAAAAAATTGTTTCTCCGGTGGGACTTCCGTCATCTTCTTTTACCTCTAATTTAACACCAATATTTTCAACCGTTTTTTGACAATTTTTTTGTGATTGAGATATACCTCCATTTAATTCATCAGATAACTGCCAACACTCAGGACGATATGAATTTTTTAAACTTTTTAATAAAAGTGTTTCCGGTTTTTTAATCTCCACTAGACAAATGGAATTTACTATTCCTCTTGTTTTTAATAAGGCATCAATTTTCTTGCCCCTTCCTTTAATATCAAATCCTTTTATTACTTGTTCTAATTTATTTTTATTTACCGGTTCATTATAGGAAAAATTTAGACCATATCCAAAAATCCATGGATTTTTCTCGAAAAAATATTGCCAAACGTCTTCGTCTTTTGCTTTTTTCCATTCACTTTTCTTTGTAGAAAAAATTTCTTTTTTTTCAAGTAAATCACTAAATAGTCGCAATTGCGTTTTTCTGTATCCCAAAGAAACTATATCAGTTTTTGTAACATTATTTTTTAAAGCTTCTCTCAATAAATCAGAATTTTTTGAAAATTCAGCTTTTAATTTAATCAACTCATCATCTTCATATCTTGTCTTACCAGGTTCGCTAAAATCAAGGAAAGGTAAAGATTCTAGAAAATTCTTTAATGTTTTTATTTCATGTCCTAAAAAAGTAAAATGATTCTGCATTGGCACGCCATTTATTTTATATCTCTGGATTGATAAAATAAAAATACCCTTTGTGTCTTCATATATCTTTGCCACTATTTGCTGCCGACAACCATCAGTTATCCTTAAGATAACTTCATTCTGTAACCTTAATTTCTCGTGTTGTATATCAATTTTACCGTCAACAACTTTAGATATAATCCGCAAACTACGTTCTGTTCCGTCCATCCTCTTATTTTTTAACCTTTTACTAACATATGTCCTGCTAGGTATTCTTTTACTAAAAAAATCATAATCAGTCATTTCTGAATTTAAATCATTTATATTATTTTTATCTATATTATCACTCATAAAACTCCTTATTAATCTTCTTATCTCCCTCCCCAACTCTAAACTCTTTATCCTCAATTTCACTCAAATTTACATAAAGCTGGTTTTTGTTTAGGAGATCAAAAAGAGTACGTTTTTGTTTTAGCAATAACAATTTTTTAAATTCATCCAAATTCTCATCAAATTTTTTAATATCAACATTATAATTTAAAAATCCTTTTGCTTTCATTTCTTCCCAAATTTCTAATAACTCCTTGCTATTTTTTACTTTTTGAATTTTTTCTACAAATTGCTCATTATATTCCATTAACTCACAATAAACAAAATCTCCGCCACCTTTCCAATTTACTGCTTTAGAAATTCCGCCATTATCAAAATTTGTTTCATTAAACATTTTCCCCGTCTTTTTTACTTTTTTACCAATTACTTTTTTAAGCCGTTCAATAGTCACTTTTTCTATATAGTCCATCTGTTCAATTCCAATATATTGCCTATCCATTTTATGAGCCACTGTAGCGGTTGTTCCACTTCCGATGTGATAATCAAGAATGATATCATTTTTATCACTCCCCAATTCAATAATTCTAGAAATTAAATATTCTGACTTCGGATAAGCAAATACTTTACTATCAAATAAACTTTTTATATGCTCCGTTCCTCTTTCATTTACAAATTCTTTTTCATCCCAAATACTTCTTTGTCTTTTTGCAGTCTTTCTATATTTTTGGACTATCATATAATTTCCATCTGATTTTTTCTTAGCTTTTATTTCAATATTCATATTTTTTAACACTTTTTCTTTTCCCCATCTCCAAACAGTTTGAACTCCCTGTGATTTCAATGGCATCACTTTAACAAAACCGTCTTTTTTATTTAGTGAAATTTCTAATAATCCATTTTTATCTTTATTTTTTGGATTTACATAAAATGGATAGCATAAATTAGGACGGTTTTTATCATTAAAAACGATATTACGATTCCTTAATTCCATTAAGTTAAAATCACCATTTTTATCTTCATAATTAAACTTTTTATTTTTATTTTCTATAAAATTTAGTTCTTTAGATTCTTTTTTCGAGTAAACCAAAAGATATTCATGAGTTCTTGCAATCCCTCCATAATCACGCCCACCCCTATTTATTACAACAACCGAATTAGAAACAAAATTATTTCTTTCAAAAACCTCGTCCATTAAAACTTTCAAATATGCTTGCTCATTGTCATCACATTGAACAAAAATGACTCCATCGTCTCTTAGTAAATCTTTAGCCACTTCTAACCTATTTTTCATAAAAGTTAACCAAGTTGAGTGATTAAAATTATCATTATAGCCAAAAGAATCATTGCCGGTATTATAAGGCGGATCAATGTAAATTAATTTAACCTTACTCTGAAATTGTTGTTTTAGAGAATGTAAAGCTAATAAATTATTGCCTTTGATAATTAAATTTTCTTGTATTACACCATCTTTATTACGCTTTAATTCTTTAACTTTTGTCTCACCTTTTTGAGAATATCTTTTCCAGTTAGTTAAAACCTTTGGTGCTAATAATTTATCAATTTCATCTTGAGCTAAAATCTCATTAAAAAATATTTCCTTACGTTTTTCATCTTCTTTAGTCATTCTGCCTTCTAGAACACAATCCTTAAACGGCCAGACCAAAGCTACTTCTTTGCGTTCATTTAAAAATTTATTATTAATATTCAAACCAATCTTATTTCTAAATTTAGTATAGGAATCATTTAAAAAATTCTTATCTTGAACATAAGAAATAAATATATTAATATCAAAAACCCAATGTTTCTTTATTTCTGTGAAAAACTTACTTTTTATCTCTTTATCACTTAATAAAAGTTCTATTAATTTTTTATCAACTTTATAAGCTTTGTCAATAATTTCAGAGATTAAAAGATCACCATCTTGATCAATAAAACGATTATCTTGTTTTAATATTTTTTCCAATTTGCTAAAAAATTTTTGAAACATATATTTAAATTTATTTAATAAATAATATCATATTTAAAGAATATAACTTTTAGCTTGTTTTGTGAAGCCCCAGTAGGAGCTAGTGGTTCTACCAACACAATGCTAGAGTGAAACCCCGCATCGCCCCGCAAAGCGAGGCTGGTGCGGGGTAAAACAAAAAAATCCCGTTATTAAACGAGATGTAATTACCAATCACTAATTACAAATTACGAGTTACGAGTTACTAGTTACAAATTGCTAGTTACGCTTCTTTCTGTGTATAAAAATCCACTTGCCAAATTCAATAGAAATAACTTCAAACACAGCAACTCCCAACATTATCAACCAGCCCTCCGTTCCCAAAGGTACTGTTCTTAATGCTTTTTGAAAAAATGGGAAATATATTCCAGCCATTAACATAATTAAACTAATTGTAGTTCCTAAAACTAAAAGTTTATTATCAAACAATTTATAATTCCATATTTGGCGCTTTAAATTCTTGCATGAATAAACATATATTAAAGAGTCAATTCCTAAAGCCGCAAACATATAAGTCCTGACATGGACAATATCATGCCCTGTTTTCATTAATAAAATAAAAAGTGCTAATAATCCAATATCCGTAAAAACTCCAATTACAAAAATTAAAAACTTCATTTCTTTATCTAATATCGGTTCATTCTTTGCCAGCGGTTTCCTCTTCATTATGTCCTTGTCCCCCTTTTCGAAAGCCAAAGCAAAATTAGGCAAAGAATCATTTACAATATTTATCCATAAAATCTGAGCTGGGATTAAGGGGAGTGGCAATCCCAAAGCAATGGCCGATATTATTAATAGCATTCCAGAAAAAGAATCAGACAATAAATAAACAATAATTTTTCTCAAATTATCAAAAATAATCCTGCCTTGTTTTACTGCCTGTACAATAACAGAAAAATCATTTTGTAAAAGAACAATCTCGGCTGTTTCTTTAGCAATATCCGTCCCCGAACCCAAAGCAATACCAATATCAGCCATTTGAATTGCAGGGGCATCATTAATACCATCTCCTGCCATAGCCACTACTTCATTGTTTTCTTGCAGTGCTTGAACAATTCTTAATTTATGATGAGGGTTGACTCGAGCATATAAATTAACAGTTTTAACTTTTTCTCGCAAATCATCATCACTTAATTTATCCATTTCTTCTCCTGTTAAAACATTTTCAGAAGCAACTTTCAGCCCGACTTCTTCTGCAACTGCTTGAGCAGTTAATTTATGGTCGCCCGTAATAATTATGGGCCTAATACCGGCTTTTAAACAAATTTTAATGGTCTCTTGAGATGTTTTGCGTAAGGGGTCTTTTAGGGTTATGAGTCCTAATAAAACAAAATGTTCAAAATTATCATCTAAATTGTCTTTTAAAATTTTACTGCTAATTCTTCTTTCGGCAATAGCTAATAATCTCAAGCCCTTGGATGTAAAATTATTTTGAGTAGCAACAATTTTTTCTTTCTCTTTATCTGTTAATCTTTTAACTCCATTTTTAGTATTAATAAAACTACAATGTTCAATTACTATTTCAGGAGCGCCCTTACAAAATATTATCCTGTCATTAGTATGCTCTTTGGGATTAGAATGTAAACTAAGCATGTATTTTTTAGCACTATCAAATGTAACTTCATCTAATTGCGGATAATTTCTTTTTTCTTCTTTTAAAGAAAGCCCCAAATCTAATCCTGCAGATAATAAAGCGCGGTCCGTAGGAGAACCGGATATTTTTAATTCTTTTAATGATTCTTGAGAGGCCTCCTGATCTTCTAAAAAAGCATCATTACATAAAAAACCAGCCCTTAAAACTTCCTTAACTACATTGGACAATGTTTGGTCTTTTTTAGAAAGAATATCAATAATTTCATTATCTAAAATAATATCACTAACCGCCATCTGCCCAACCGTTAGAGTACCGGTCTTATCTGTACAAATAACCGTAGTTGAGCCCAGGGTTTCTGCAGCTACTAATCTACGCACCAATGATTTCTTTTTTAAAATTCTTTGCATGCCTATCGCTAAAATAACTGTAATAGCAACTGGTAAACCCTCGGGGATAGAAGAAACAGCAATAGCCACACTAACTAAAAACATTTCTATAACACTACGGCCTAAAACTATGCCTAAAACAAAAATTAAAGCACAGGCAATTAAAGAAAAAATTCCGATTATACTGCCTAATTTTTTTAATCTGATTTGCAGGGGTGTTTTTTCGTCTTCGGTTTCACTAATATAGCCAGCTATCTTACCTATCTCTGTATTCATGCTCGTACCCACAACCAAAACCACAGCATTGCCCCGCACAATACTTGTGCCCATATAAAGCATATTAGTTCTATCTCCGACTACTGCTCCAACTGAAACCTTTTCTGGATTTTTATCTACAGCTATGGATTCTCCTGTTAAAGCGGCCTCATGGCATTTTAATTCATTGGCTTCTAAAATTCTACAATCCGCAGACACCCGAGAGCCAGATTGAATTAAAATAATATCTCCTGGCACCAAATCTTCCGTATTTGAAAGGTATTGTCGGCCTGCTCGCCGAACAAAAACCTGTTGTTTAATATAGTGCCTTAATTTAGAAAGGTCGCTCTGGGCTTTGCTTTCTTGAAAATAACCAACAATAGTATTTAAAAATACAGCCACTAAAATAACTATTGCATCCACATCTTCACCAAAAAGAAAAGATATTAAAGAAGCCAATAATAAAATATAAATTAAAATATTATTGAATTGACTAAAAAATATAAAAAATTTAGAAATCTTTTTTTGTTCTATAATTTTATTAGGCCCATATTTGACTAATCTTTTTTGAGCTTCTTCTTCGCTTAATCCTTGTTCATTGGAATTTAACAACTTTAAAACCTTTTTCGGGCCCAAACTATGATAATCTTTCTCCATACTTTTAATTTTAAACTTTTCACCCTGTGAAATTATCACAAAGTGATACTATTTCACGAGGGTAAACTTGAAACTATTTCCATTATAACAAAAAAATAGGTTTTACCTAAATCTATTTATAAGATATCATTAAAGTATTAAAAGATAAAATTAAAAAAATGATTATTACTATTATAATTTTACTAATCTTGTCCGCCTGGTTTTCTGGAATGGAAATTGCTATGTTTTCTTTACCAGCCTCACGGATTAAATCTTTCCTATTGGCTAAGAAAAAAAATGCTCAATTATTAAAAAAACTTTTAGACAATAAAAAAAGATTATTAGTAACTATTTTATTGGGCAATAATTTGGTCAATATTACCGCAGCTGGTTTAGCTACTGTATGGATTCAAGAAAAATTTGGCGCTGCTACTCTGGGTATAGCCATTGGTGTTATGACTCTTTTAATACTAATCTTTGGAGAAATGTACCCTAAAACCTATTTTCAAATAAACGCAGAAAAAATGGCTCTTTTTTTTAGCCCTCTTATATATATGCTGGAAATTATAGCTTTTCCGATTATAATTATTTTGGAAAAATTATTAGTATTGTTAACCAAAAACAAGCCAAAAAAAATCGTTTCAGAAAAAGAACTAAGGGCCTTTAGCCGTTTAGCCGTAGAAGAAGGCGAGATAGAATTTCAAGAACATGAAATGATTATGAATGTTTTAAAATTTAATGACAAAACAGCCAAAGAAGTAATGACTCCTCGCTATAAAATGTCCGTAGTTAATGCCGACACGGAAATAGATCAAATTGCCTACTTTATGGCCCATAAGGGGTTAAGCCGTTATCCGGTTTTCCATAATCAAGAAGATAATATTATTGGGTATGTACATTTAATAGATATAATGAAAATATTAAATAGTGAAAATCGAGAAAATACTATTGAAAAATATGTCCAACCTATATTAAAAGTAGAGGCCAAACAAAAAATCGATACTATATTTAGAAAAATGCAAAAAGAAAAAAACCACATTGCCTTAGTATATAGAAAAAACCAATTATTAGGAATTGTAACTTTGGAAGATATTTTAGAAGAAATAGTTGGTGAAATTGAAGATGAAAATGATTAAATTACAAAAAAATCAAAACTAATAATTTTTTTAAAATAAAATCTTACTTTAATTCAAAGTAAGATTTTTGCTTTATAATAAATTAATTTAAAAATCACGCAAATAACCCCAATTATGCAAACGATCACTGTCTTCATACCAGCGATCACCAATATCACTTCGATAATACATATTTGGAATCAAAATATTTGTAATTCGATTATAGGCTTGGGCTTGGGCCTGTTTCATGGTTGGGCCAGTCCCAACTACTGTTAAAACCACACCAGCACTTCCGGCCACTGTCCATTGACCATCAATCAATTTCACGTCTTCAATATGCGCTCCTTCTTGGGTGGGCTTTTTAAAAATAATCGCAGCGTCCTTAGAGTAAGTACTAAAGGTTTCCTCATCATCAAAAGGATAAGGAGGCATTAATATTCTAATTCCCACTTGAAAGCCACTTTTAGTTTTAATAGTAAAATTTTCTCCATTAGCCATTCGATAAAAAAATTCTCCCATGGGCATATTAATTCCCTCTTGTTGAATAAATATAGTTGGATAACCAAAACGAGAAGTAAATTCTAAAGGATAAATTCCATTACCATTAACAATACAATTAATATCAATATAGCCGACAAAATTTTCTTCGGCTAATTTTATTTCTAATTTTTTTAAAGTAGCATTAAAGATTTTATTAGAAGCGCTCCAAAACATACTCGTGCCCATCTCTCCGGTAGAAGGACCAATATTTCCTGGAAACATTCTTTTATTTTCAAAATTAACATTAATGGGATATAAAAATTCATTACCATTAAAAAATGCTCCGATTGCTACCTCTACCCCAGTTACTCTTTTCTGTAATTGAAATAATTTAATTTTATTAGCCCAGGTTTTTTTATAACCTTCCAAAACCTGCACTATATCCTGACCATTGTCTTCTTCGCCTACAAATAATAATTTCTTTGGAGCATCGCCACAGGGTTTAATCACATAACGAGAAGGATTTTGTTTTACAAATTCAATAGCATCATCAAAAGAAGTAAAATTTTGATAAGGAATAATTGACACTCCATATTTTTTCAATTCTTGTTGACCAAAGGTTCGGTCGTCTTCTAATAAATCTGTATATTCTGTTCCGCCAACTACTATTTTGCCCTGGGCTCTTAATTCTTCCGCCAATTTACCATGACCAAGAACATCATCAAAAACAATCACATCTGCCCAATCAACTTCTGCCTTCCAATCATCAATCCGCTCTACAAAACCCATACCAATATCTCGATCTTCTTTGTCAGCAATATAAAACTTAACATTATTGCCTTCTTTGGAAACTATCCAAGCAATGTCTGAAATCAAACCAGTAATAGAAACAAATAAAAAATTTTTATTCATCCCGTTAGATATTTATTTTTTAAACTAGCTCCCTATTAGATTTTAATTATCTAACGGGATTCATTTAAATAAATTAATAATTAAATTTTAATAAAGTTAATTATACTCTTTTTTCAAAAAAAGAAAATAAAAAAATACCTATTTTAGGTATTCAGATGGTCGTAGACCACGAGCAACCGAGCTTAGCTCGGGACACTCGATTCTTTTTATAAAATAAGAGTGGTTGAAATGAAGCGAAGCGAAATGTAAATCACGAGTGAGTCTCGAGTTTACGAGAGACGAATCAAGTGGTACGCCGTGCAGGAATCGAACCTGCGACCATCAGCTTAAAAGGCTGCTGCTCTACCAACTGAGCTAACGGCGCATATTTTTTATTTTAACTTTATATTATCAAATAACTTATTTAAAATTTAATTACTATGTGCGAAGTTGGGAACCAACTGTCGAAGCGAAGCGGAGATCCTCCGTAGCGTAGCGAAGGGGGAAGCTACCTACCCGCCGGCAGGCCACGTTTTACGTGGCAGGCAAGACGACGCACAATCTATTACTTGTATTATAACAAAAAATACTCGCCTCGCTAAAGCTTAGGCGAAGCGGGCAAATAATTGTATTTTTACTATGTAGAATATAACACATATCTTTTAAAAAATCAAGGCTTCTGCTATGTTTAAAACCAGTGTATAAACTGTCTATAAAAACACTTGAAAGATAAATTTTTTCTGCTAAAATAACAACACGATGCTAATAAAAATATAATGCTAATATACTAATTAATACCAACCTGCCTGCCCGTCCTCCGCAGAAGCTCTGCTTCGGAGGATGGACGCGAAGCCTGCCTATGCCGAAACGAAGTTTCAGCTTCGTGCAGGCAGGCCGTGGTTTCGCTACGGTCGCCGACGTGCCATAGCCACTATGGCGACGGCACGCGAAGGCAGGTAATACGAATACTATACTAATGCTTAAATAATTTACTTTTCTGTTAGAATAAATTTATTCGTATTATATTTGCATAATTAGTCTACCCGCGGTTGCGGGACGCGACCAGGGTATTAATTCGTATATTAGCATTATAATCATTCGCATATTAGTAAAATTAACTATGAATGATAAAAATACCCAATCAATAGATAAAATTCCACCTCATAATTTAGAGGCTGAGGCCAATGTTTTGGGCTCTATTTTAATTGACAATGAAGCCATGAGCAAAGTGGCTGATATTTTAAATCCCGAAGATTTTTATAAACAATCTCATCAAAAAGTATTTGAATGTTGTCTAAATTTATATGATAGAAGAGAACCAATAGACATCCTATCCATCGGTAATATGTTAGAAGAAAGAAAAGAATCTAAAATGGTAGGAGGAAAGTCATATTTAGCCGGCTTAACTAATGCTGTAGTTACAGCTAGTAATGTTAAACATTATGCAGAAATAGTACAAAAAAAATCTACTTTAAGAAAATTAATCAAGGCCTCTGCAGAAACAACTAGTTTGGCTTATAATGAAAAAGAGGCCGTAGATGATATTTTAGATAAATCCGAAAAAAATCTTTTCCAAATCTCCCAAAAATTCTTAAGAGAAAATTTTATTCCTATTTCTAATATTTTAAATGAAACTTTTGAAAGAATTGACGAGCTTCATAAAAATAAAGGTAAATTAAGGGGCATTCCCACTGGCTATGTAGATTTGGATAATAAATTGGCCGGCCTACAAAATTCTAACTTAATCATCATTGCCTGCCGACCTAGTGTGGGTAAAACTAGTTTAGCTCTAGATATAGCTCGTCACGCCGCTATTAAAAATAAAGAAGTGGTCGGACTTTTTTCTTTAGAAATGAGCAAAGAAGAATTAGTAGATAGAATACTTTGTTCTGAGGCCGGAGTATCTTTATGGAAAATGAGGACTGGCAAACTTTCTGATAGTGCTGAACATGATGATTTTCCGCGCATTGGTAATGCCATGGGCGTCCTGGCAGATACTAAAATATTTATTGATGATTCGGCTAGTTTAAATATTATGCAAATTAGAACTAAGGCTCGTCGTCTAAAATTGGAACATGGTCTTTCTTTATTAGTAGTCGACTATCTACAATTAATGGAAAGCAAGGGTAATAAGGAATCCCGAGTTCAAGAAGTTGCCGAAATAACTCGTGGTTTAAAAAATATCGCTCGAGAATTAAATATTCCAATAATTGCTTTATCACAATTATCTCGAGCCGTGGAAATGAGTAAACCAGCAATCCCTAAATTGGCTCATTTGCGAGAATCTGGTACTATAGAACAAGATGCTGATGTAGTAATATTTATTTATCGTAAATCATCTGATAGAAGCTATAGGTTTCAAGATTTAACTGCAGAAGAAAAAGGAATTGCTGAAATTCATATAGCCAAACATCGTAATGGGCCCACCGGCATGATTAAATTATTCTTTGATGAAGAAACTGTTAGCTTTAAAAATTTAGAAAAACACGCCAACATTACACCACCAGAAGAATAAAAATTTTGCCAATATACCAATGATACTAATAATACTAATATATTTGTATCATCCCGCCTCTGTCATAATTATAATTGTTGCCTGCCTTCGCGTGCCGTCGCCAAAGTGGCTTTGGCACGTCGGCGAGAAGCGTAGCTTCAGCTACGCGCAGGCAGGCGGGATCCCGCCATGCGGGATTAGTATGATTTATTCGTATAATTAGCAACATTAGCATATTAGTATTAACACATTCGTATATGAACATGTTCTCAAAATTAAATCAAATTAAAGATTTAAAAGCACAGGCTAAAAGCATGCAAAGCACATTATCTCAAGAAACCATAGAAGCAGATAAGAATGGAATCGTTTTAAAAATGGATGGCAATCAAACGGTTCTCTCTGTAAAAATTCCTGAGAATATGGAAAACTCAACAATAGAAAACACTCTTCCTGAGTTATTTAATGATGCTACTAAAAAAATTCAAAAAATGATGGCTGAAAAAATAAAAAACAAAGAAATCTCCATGCCTGATTTTAATTTTTAATTCTTAATTTTGAATTTTGATTGAATTATTAATTACCTAATTTTAATTAATTAAAAATTTATAAATTTAAAATTTAATCATAATTCAAAATTCGTCATTCAAAATTAACTTCATGTATCCAAATATAATAAAAAACTTAATAGAGCAATTGATGACTCTACCGGGTATTGGACCCAAGACAGCTGAGCGCCTTGCTCTTTTTTTGGCTTCTAAACCAGAATCTAAAATCGATGATTTTATAAAAAGCATCAATGACATTAAAGAATTAAAAGTTTGTCAATTATGTAATAATTTTTCAGACACCAACCCCTGTGCTATTTGTAGTGATTCTAATCGCCAAAAAGATACTATTTGTGTTGTGGCTAATAGTAGCGACTTAGAAGTCATAGAAGCCACTGGAAAATTCAATGGAGTTTACCATATTCTCGGTGGTTTAATTGATCCTCTTTCTGGAATCACTCCAGATAAACTTTTTATTAAAGAATTGGTCAATAGAGTCAAAAATGGCAAAATTACAGAATTAATCCTTGCCTTTGACGCTAATATCCAAGGCGAAGCTACTACTACTTATTTAAAAAACATTTTAAAGAACTCAAATGTTTACCCCCACACTTCAAAAAGTGGGGGGATAACAATCTCTCGTCTCGCCCGCGGAATCCCAATGGGCTCTGATATTGAATACACTGACGAAATTACTTTATCCTCTGCTTTAGAGAATAGAAAAAATATAAAATAAAAGTATGCTTTCTCAAAAATTTTTCTATCCTCTTTATTATGACTTTGACAAAAGGCTATTTTTAAAATTAAAAAAGGGCGTTAAAAATAAATACCAATTTATAGGAACCAAAAAGGATAAAATATTTTTTATCCAATGTATCTTTTATTATCAATTATTAAATAAAGACTATAGACAACAATTAAAAATAATTTCTAAAAATCTTAAACTAAAAACAGATATTTCTAATATAAATAAATCAATAAAAAACATTAATTTTAAAAAAGACTTTTCCTGGGTAGTTTGGAAATATGAGAAGGAAATGGCTGAACTGGCCAGTAAATTCTGGAAAAATAGAAAAATAAAATTAATTGGAACAGATAAACAATTTAATGAATTTATATTAAGATATTTAATTTCCATTTGGCTAATAGATTGGTCTGCTCCATTATATGCTTTATTAATAGAAACTAAAAGCGGGACGATTAATCTAAAAAATTGTAATAAAATATTATCCTATTGGGATTTTACAAATATTTTTAAATAGGAATAGTTGAGTTAAATAACAATTAAAGAAAAGCGATTATGTATTATGAATATGAATACTTTGTTTATATAATGGCTAGTATTTCCAAGGTAGTTTATATTGGAATTACTAACAATGTTTATGAAAGAACATTACAACACAAACAAGGCATAAACCAAGGATTTACTAAAAAATACAAATGTCACAAATTAGTTTATTATGAAACATATACTAGTGTTTACGAGGCTATCACCAGAGAAAAGCAGTTAAAAAATTGGCATAGGCAATGGAAAATAAACTTAATTGAAAAATATAATCCAGAGTGGAGAGATTTATTTAATAATTTTTTAGAATAATATTTGTCGTCATTTGCCCCTCATTCGTCATCCTGAACTCCTGCCTTCGCCGTAGCGAAGCTCCGGCTTCGCGCAGGCAGGTGTTTCAGGATCTGGAGAGAGAAAGATTCTGAAATAAATTCAGAATGACATTGGACGGAGTATTTTAGAAAATAAATGACGACAAATTACTTTCTTATCTTTTCCGCTCTAAACAAAATGACAGGAGGGGGTAAGAAAAATTTGCATTAAAATAAATCCTAATAGAAATAATATGAATTATGAAAAATTAGTTAGAGACAATATTCCTAAAATAATAGAAAAAGATGGCAAAAAGCTACCACACATATTGCTGAAGAAAAAGAATATCAAGAAGCATTAGAAAAAAAATTACAGGAAGAAGTAAATGAGTTTTTAGAGAATCCTTCAATAGAAGAAGCAGCCGATATTTTAGAGGTTCTGCGAACAATTTGTACTTCTAAAAATATTGATATAAGCAAACTCGAAGAAATACGCCAAACAAAAGCAAATGAACGCGGAGGTTTTGAAAAAAGAATTATATTAGATAAAACGGAAGAATAAATCATGATAAAAATAACTTACTTTTACCAATATATACTTGAAGAAATAAAAAAATGAAATTAATTATAATTTTTGGTCCATTGGCCGTTGGAAAAATGACTGTTGGACATGAATTAGAAAAAATAACAGGTTTAAAACTTTTTTATAATCATATGACTATTGATTTAGTTTCTCCATTCTTTGGTTATGATAGTAATAAAGGAAAAAGATTAGTAAATTTTTTTCGTCAAGAAATTTTTGAAGAAGTTGCTAAAAGTGATTTAGAGGGTTTAATTTTTACTTATGTGTGGGCTTTTAATCGGCAATCTAATTGGGATTATATTGATAAGCTTTGTAATATTTTTGAATCAAAGGGTGGTGTAGTTTATTTTGTAGAATTAGAAGCTGATGCCAAGGAGAGAATTGAACGAAATAAGCATCCTCATAGACTAAAATATAAACCAACAAAAAGGAATATTAAAGAATCTGAAAAAAGCCTAAAAGAATATGATAAAAAATATAGATTGAATTCAAAAAATGGAGAAATAAAAAGAAAAAATTATATTAAAATTGATAATACAAATTTGAATCCCAAAAATGTAGCAAGTATAATCAAAGAAAAATTTGAATTAAAATAAATCATGATCCTACCTCCCCTCTCCTGGCTAGGAGAGGGGTCAGGGGTGAGGTCGAACAACCAAAAAACCTCGTTTATAACAAGGCTTTTTTATTATTAAATTACTTTAATCTTACAAATTTTCGTACAGACGCAATACCTTGCGTCTCTACAAACTTTTTATTTAAACCTTTGTAATCTCTAATTCCGTTAATTGCTGTCTATGACCATAAACCTTGTGATATCTAATTTTATTCTTATATTTAACAACTCTTATTTTTTTATCTCTAAATTGCTTGATAATTTTGGCTTCTACTTTGTCTTTTAATTTTGGAGTACCTAAATTAACTTTATCGCCCTTGGCAATTAAAAGAACATCTAAATTAATGGCTTTGCCCTCTTTGCCAATTAATTTTTCTACTTTAATTTTATCACCAGTCTTAACTTTATATTGTTTGCCACCAGTTTTAATAATTGCTATTTTAGCGTCTTTATCGACCTTTTTAATCATATAATTATTATTTTATTTTACAAATGAGTAATAAAATTTTACTATAAGAAAAACATTAAGTCAAGGGTAGAGAAAAAAAATCCCAGAACAGTGTCTGGGAAGAGTTGGAAAAATTAATTAACGAGGAATGGTGGTGAAACGATATACATCATTAGCAAATTTTTGCACAAAAACTTTAAAACCTGGCACAACTTGATAAACAATAACTCCTACAAAAACAGCCACTATGAAAATAACTAGTATAACTTCCCACCACTTTATGCCCCCTGATTCTTTTTCTACAGTAATCATCGAGCTCCTCCTGTATTATTTTATTTTTTTATCCCTTACCTAATTTATCCGCCAGCTTTTCAACTTTTTAAAAAATGAAGAGCAGGGGATTCATAAATTAGGTGAAGGATTTATTTTTTTATATTCTTCTAGTCCTTTTTTAAAAATATGCATGGCTTTTTTTAAATCTTTTTCATTTAAAACATAAGCTATTCTAATTTCATTCTTACCAACCTCTGGGGTGGCATAAAAATCCTGAGCAGGAGCAAGCATTACTGTTTCATTATTTATAGAAAAATTTGTTAAAAGCCATTTTACAAAATCTTCAGCATTTTCTATTGGAAGCTTAGCCATGATATAAAAAGCTCCAGCTGGTTTTTTACAAGTTATCCCATCAATCTGGCAAAGTTCGTTAAAAACTAAATTTCGACGCAAATTATATTCTTCTAAAAGCTTATCAAAATAATCATTCTTAATATTAATAGCAGCATTAGCAGCCAGCTGATCAATTGTCGGTGGACATAATCTAGCTTGAGCAAATTTTAAAACCGATTTTATAACATCTTTATTGCGGGAAATTAAACAGCCAATTCGCGCCCCACAAGCACTATATCGTTTTGAAACACTATCTACCATTATTACATTATCTTCAACGCCTCTAATATTTAAAAAACTAAAATGTTGTAAACCATCATATATAAATTCCCTATAAACTTCATCAGAAATAATATATAAATTATTTTCTTTTCCTCCTGAGGCGGATCCGCCTTTGGCGGAAGCTATTTTAGCAATTCTTTCTAAATCTTCTTTTGTATAAACTGCCCCAGTGGGATTATTTGGATTGCAAAGTATAATTACCTTTGTTTTCGGGTTAATAAGCGCCTTTATTTTTTCATCATCTGGCAATTCAAATGCATCTTCAACGTGAGTTGTAAGGGGGGCTATTTTTACTCCAGCCATTTCAGCAAAACCATTATAATTAGTATAAAAGGGCTCGGGAATAATTACTTCCTCTCCTGGATTGCAAACAGCTATTAAGGCAAAAATAATGGCCTCAGAACCACCAATGGTAACAATAATCTCATCTTCATTAACTTCTATATTATTTCTTTGATAATAATTCACTAAATTTTTTCTATACAAATCTAAGCCCTGGGCTGGGCCATAAGATAATACTTTTTGATTATAATTTTTATAAGCCTCTATTATTTCTTGCGGGGTTTCTATGTCTGGCTGTCCAATGTTTAAATTATAAATTTTAATACCGCGAGATCTAGCCTCATCCGCATATGGTTTTAATTTTCTAATCGGAGATTCTTGAATTTTAATTGCTCTTTGAGATAATTCCATACTTTTTATTTATTAATATTTATTTTAAAAATAAAATCAACTCCTTTTAGTTATTAATAAAACCAATTTTATCACCAATTTGGATATCATATAAATCACAAAAACCGGCATTTACTTCTAAAACCTTATCAACTGTTTGAACCGGAAAAATTCCCGTTATTTCACCGTCTGTTTTTAAAGGAACATTTTTAAATATTTCCATTATTTCATCACTATTGATATAAATTATATCCAAAGAAAAATTCATATCTTTCATCCAAAAAGAATATTGCCCGGCTTGTTCGTATAAAAATAGCATTCCCTGATTATTTTCTAAATTCTCCCGACCAGATAGGCCTTGAATTTTTTCTTTAAAATTAACAGCTAACTCAGCCCGAACTTCAACATCTTTTATCTTTAAATCAACAAACTGGCTAACATTGGAGCAGGCCGTTAAGAACAAACAAATTAAAATCAAACTAAGCGCCTTTTTCATTGTTTTGTTTATAAACAAAATTAAAAATTACAAAAATAAATATTATTAAAATTGACAAGCTGAATAATTTGCCAACTGTTTCTTGAAATAAAGCTATCAAACCAAAGATAAAAGATATTAAATAAATTATTAGAACAGCCTGTTTGGGAGAAAATCCTAAATTTAATAAACGGAAATGGAAATGTTTTTTATCTGCATGTTTAAAAGGAGATTCTCCTTTTTTTAACCTCTGCAAAATTACCCAAAGCATATCTAATAATGGCAGAGCCATAACCAAAAGGGCTGTAGCGATTTTAGCTCCGCTAATAATTGCTAAAACCCCCAACATTAAGCCCAATAAATTACTGCCTCCATTACCTAAAAATATTTTGGCTGGATAAAAATTCAATAATAAAAATCCCATAATACTACCGGCAAATATCAAAATCATCATTGAGGTTCCGCTATTCGGTTTATCCCAAAAAAGGGAAACTATAAATAAAATAATCATTCCAATGCCAGTTACTCCGCTAGCTAAACCATCTATCCCATCTAAAAGTTTAGTGGTATTGGTAATTATTAAAAGCCAAATAAAAGTTAGGATGGCTCCTAAAAAATAAATATTTTGTCCCAAAATATTTATTTCTGGACCCGTTAAATCTATAATTCCTCCTCCCGGTCGGGTAATAAACTTAATAGTTATTCCGGAAAAAATAATAACTAGACAGGAAATGGCTACCCAAAAAAGCTGCCAAATTGGCTTCATATTTTTTTTGTCGTCAAAAGTTCCACTAAGCATTAAAATTAAACCGGCTATAATTAATCCTGCAATTTGAGTGATAGTAATACCTTGAGTCAGAATTACCTGTGGAAAAAATATTATCAAACATAAAATTAAAAAAACAAAACTTAAATAAATTGCCCAACCACCCAATAGGGCGACTGGTCGTTCATGAATTTTTCTATCTGCGTCCGGAAAATCAATAATATTTAATTTAAAAGAGAGTTTTTTAAAAACCAAAGCCAAAAAATAACTCAAGCCGAGAGATGTGAGAAAGGTCAATAAATATATCAAAATTCTATTCATCCCGTTAGATACTAATAATAAATTTATTATATTTGATAATCTTTTCACCCCGTTCTAATAACTTAATCATTCTTTAACTCATTATCTAACGGGATTCATAACCTATATTAATTTTCAATTTAAAATTTAAACAGTTTAGCAATTTAGCAATATAACAATTTAATTATGACTTCTTTTTAAAAATGAATCTAAAATTATAGCCGCGGCTGAATCATCTTCGTCTTGTTTGCGATCTCTTTTTAAATTTTTGGCCATAATGGAAGTTCTTCTTTCATCTTCTAAATGAATAGGTAAATGAATTACTTTTCTCAACTCGTTTAAAAAATTATAAACCTTATGGGTCTGTTGAGTTTCTTCATTGTTTAAATTTTTAGGCAAGCCCAAAACTATCTCATCAATGCCTTCTTCTTTAATAATATTTTTTATTTCTTGAAAAAAATCTTTAGTTTTGACAATTTTAAAGGGCAAAGCCAACTTGACCTCATCGTCTCCCAAGGCCAACCCAATTTTACTATCACCATGATCTATTCCTAAAAAACGCATAATGTTAAAAATTTTGAATTATGCCTGCCTTCGCCGAAGCGTAGCTTCAGCTACGCGCAGGCAGGAATTTCAAATTTCGATTGAATTTCGAATGATTAATTTTTAAATTCGAAACTAAAGATTCAATCAAAATTCAAAATTAGAAATTAAACAACAGTTAACACTTTACACCCTTCTTTTGTTATCACCACAGTATGTTCAAAATGAGCTGAAATAGAGCCATCCTGAGTAATAATATCCCAACCACTATCTTTAACTTTAATTTCTGGACCACCTAAATTAATCATTGGTTCAATGGCAAAAACCATACCAGGTTTTATTTTTTCGCCTTTTTCACTAGACCTAAAATTATATATTCGCGGTTCTTCGTGAACTTTATAGCCCACCCCGTGCCCGACTAAATCCTGCACAATTCCATAATTTCCACGGGATTGAACATAATCTTCAATAATACAACCGATCTCTCCTACATACATATCTGGTTTTAATTCGCTAATAGCTTTATTCAAGGCACCCTGAGTGGTTTCTATTAAATCCATAACCTCTGCGCTTACTCCTTCCACCGGAACTGTAATTGCGTGGTCTGTAAATAAACCCCTGGCCGCGCCTGCGGCTTGCCGCGGGTAGGCATCTTTTTGAGGCCACTTCATGCCAATATCTAAACCGATAATATCACCCTTTTTAATAATTCTCTCTTTTTGCGGAATACAATGGACTATTTCCTCATTAATAGACGTACATAAAGTAGCAGGAAATGGATTTTGTGCTCCATAACCCTTAAAAGATGGCCGGCCTCCATATTTCAAAATCAATCTTTCTGCTAAATCATCTAATTCTTGAGTAGTCCGACCGATTTCCACATATTCTCCAACTTCTTTTAAAACTGTAGCCAAAATCTGTCCGCCTTCGCTAAGTATTTTAATCTCCTCTTCTGTCTTAATTGTTATTGCCATTTTATTAAATTAATTAGTTGTGAATTAGCTGCTTCGGCGAGACCACGTTTGACGTGGCGAGACAAGCCCGCCTTCGGCCAGCATTTCAATCTCTTCTTTGGTTTCAATACTAATTTCCATAATACACAATACTTAATACATAATTCATTATACATAATACTTATTCCTTAATCCTTAATTCTTTAAAAATTTCTTCCGTCACTTTAGGAATCGACGGATTACCGTCTATATTAATCACCGCGCAGCGGGATCCCGTTTGCGGGATAATCTTTTCTTTGTAATATTCAACTAAAGGATCAGTTTGTTCTTTATAAACCTTAATTCTATTTTTAATGGTTTCTTCTTTGGCATCGTCTCTAATATATAATCTTTGTCCGCATTTATCACAAATTCCTGCTTGTTTAGGCAGATTAAATTTAATATGATATGTTTCCCCACACTTACAGGTTCTGCGTCCGCCAATTCGTAATAAAACTTGATCTTCTGATAATTCTATATTTAAAACTATATCAATATTTAAAATATCTTTTAGCAATTCGGCCTGTTTTAAGCTTCGCGGATAACCGTCTAAAATTAAACCTTGGGAAATATCAGTATTTTCTAATTCTTTCTTTAACATAGCAAAGGTAATTTCATCGGGCACTAAATCGCCTTTTTCTAAAATAGTTTTTACTTTTTTACCAAGTTCGGTCTCTTCTTTAATATTTTTTCGAAAAAGATTACCTGTAGAAATAATCGGCACATTTAATTTTTTAGCCAAAAATTCGGCTTGTGTTCCTTTGCCGCTCCCTGGCATACCTAAAAAAATAATGTTCAACCCATTAGATAACTTTTTTTTAAAATCATTTTTCATAATATCAATATTTTTATCAAATTAATATAATCTCTCTTAAAACCCAAACTATCTTACGGGTTTCATAAAATTTAGTTTAAAGTTAAAAGTAAAAAGTTGAAAGGTGAGAAACTAGAAACTTTTCTTCTTTTTTCATACCTTTCTATCATCTATATTACATTATAATAGGCCTAAAAACAACAAAATTAATACATAATTCATTATACATTATTTATAATACAACCAACTCCTCAACAAAAAAAATCGAGCTCAGTTCGAGTTCGATTCCCTTACTTCTTACTTCTTACTTCTATCTAAAGCTCCTCATAATTTCTCATAGTCAACTGAGCATTAATTTGTTTAACGCTTTCAATTACTACAGAAACTACAATCAAAATACTAGTTCCACCAACAACTACAGAACCAATACCTTTGGTAAAGGCCTGCATTATAACTGGCAAAACCGCTATCATTCCTAAAAACAAAGCCCCCGCAAAATTAACTCTAGTAACAATATTCTGTAAATATTGGGCTGTATGTTTCCCTGGCCTAATTCCAGGAATAAAACCGCCTTGTTTTTGCAAATTTTCTGAAATTTGGTCGGGATGAAAAATAATAGCCGTATAAAAATAAGTAAACGCCACTACTAAAACAAAATAAATTACTCCATAAAAAATTTGATTTTGAAACAAATTTACAATCCAATTAGCAATACTAGCTATTATCTGATTACCGGCTGAAGCAAAAAATCCTGCCACCATTGGTGGTAATAGAATTAATGAAATAGCAAAAATAATTGGAATAACTCCGGCCTGATTTACTTTTAAAGGAAGATGAGTATTAACTCCGCCATACATTTTATTGCCCCTTACTCTTCTAGCATAAGATACCGGAATATTTCTCTGTCCTTCATTAATTATAATTACTACTACTATAGTAGCTAAAGCTATTAAAGTATAAATAACAAAAGTGTAAACTTTTGAAGGATCAAAGGCAAATATCATTCTTTGTAATGAAGAAACCCATCCAGCAACAATGCCAGCAAATATCAATAAAGAAATGCCATTACCAATATTTTTTTCAGTGATAAGGTCGCCTAACCACATTAAAAACACCGTTCCAGCACAAATTGTTATTAAGGCCACGGCATATTGTACGATGCTTAAATGGCCAATAATACCATATTGAGATTGCCTTTGAAGCAAAGTAATTAAACTATAGCCCTGTACCAAAGATAGGGGAATAGTTAAATATTTTGTATACTGATTAATTTTGCGACGTCCAGCATCGCCTTCTTTTTGGAGGGCCTCTAGGGACGGCACAATCATGGTCAAGAGCTGTATAATAATAGAAGCAGTGATATATGGTCCAACGCCAAGCATGACGATTGAAAAACTCTTCATACCACCGCCAGAGAACATATTTAAAAGACCCAGAACCTGATTAGATTCAAAAAATTCTTTCAAACCCGAAATCTCAATTCCAGGAATAGGGATATGAGCCGCTACTCTACTTATCAATAACATGGCCAAAACAAAAAGTATACTATTTCGAAGCGTCTTGATTTTAAAAACTTGTTTTAGCTTAGTTAATAACATTTTTATTTCTTATTAGCTTTTGTCTCTTTGCTCTTTACTAGTTTTATTTCTGATTTCTTCCTCCTTCGTTCTTTGAACTTCGGAGGACAGGTAATTTCTTGATTTCTCTTTTTTCTGGTGCTTAAAATTGCTTCCCCACCTGCTTTTATTATAGCTTTTTCAGCTGATTTTGAAAAACCATGGGCTTTAACAATTAACTTTTTAGATATTCCTCCATTGCCTAATATTTTGACTTTTTCTTTCATATTGTCTATCAAACCTAACTTAAATAATTTTTTAATAGTTGCTTCCTCTCCCTCTTTAAAATTATTTTCTAAAATATTTAAATTAATAATTTGGAAAATCGCTTTTTGTCTATTAAATCCTTTCTTTTTAGGAAACTGGGCAATGATTTTTTTCATTCCTAATCTTTTTAATCCTGATTTTCCACCACTTCTAGACCTTTGACCCTTCATCCCTCTTCCAGAATAATTTCCCTTACCAGAAGAATTGCCTCGTCCTCGACGCTTTTTTTTGGTTTTAGCTTTTTTATTAATTCGTAAATTACTTAAGCTTAACATATATATTAGTTAAAAGTTAAAAGTTGCAAGTTGCAAATTTAAATATTATTTATTCTTTTTGGTTTCCTTTTTAATTTCCTGCTTAGTTTCTTCTTTAAGATTTTTAACTTGGTCTTTTTCTAAATCTTTTGAAGAATCCTCTTTCTTTTCTATTTTTTTCAATTTATCTAATGCCCGAAAAACACACCTAACATTATTAATTTTATTTTTACTACCATACATCTTAGCAATAACATCTTTAATGCCTGCCAATTCTAAAACATCACGAACAACTCCCCCAGCAATAACTCCTCGGCCTTCTGGCGCTGGCTTTAAAAACACCTGAGCTGACTTGAATTTAGCTTTAACTTCGTGAGGAATAATACCATCATTTATATTAAATTTTCTCAAACCCTTTTTAGCTTGAGCAACGGCTTTATTAATAGCAATAGATACATCAGCCCCCTTAGCCACCCCCCAAGATATTCTTCCTTGGCTGTCTCCAATTACTATACAGGCCCTAAATCTTAATCTTTTCCCTCCGGCCATTACCCTAGTAACCCTAGCAATGTCTACCAATCTTTGTTCAAATTCTGGTTTCTCTCTTTTTTTATAATTCTCTCTCATATATATTATACTAATTATTTATAATGCCAATATACGAATTGATACCAATAATACGAATATTATACTAATTTTAGGTCTACCGATTTAATTAAATATTTATTTGTATTGTATTAGTATAATTAGTATACATTAGTATATTAGCATCGTATATTAGTATCTTAAAATTTTAACCCTTCTTCTTTAGCACTATCGGCTAAAGATTTGATCTTACCATGATATTTGCGATGACCTCTATCAAAAACTACTTCTTTAATCTTTTTGCCCAAAGCCTTTTTGGCTATTAACTTCCCTAGTTCATCAGCTATCTGCATATTCTTGCCTTTCTTTTTTAATTCCTTATCACTAACACTAATTAAAGTTTTTCCTTTAACGTCGTCTATTAACTGAGCATAAGAATGTTTTAAACTAAAATAAACAGACAATCTGGGTCTTTTAGAATCGCCTTTAATAATTGACCTAACTCTCTTATGTCTTCTAATTCTTAAATCTTTTTTTAATTTATTTTTATTCATCCTCTTAAATAATTATCTATAATTTTAATTTAAAATTCTATTATTATATCCCATTAAGAAATGTGCCAACTATTGTTTAACGAAATTCATTTCTTAATATAGGGTCTACTATGATGTTATAGTCTTGGCGACCTTGCCAACTTTTCTTCTAATAACTTCGTCCACATATTTAATACCCTTGCCTTTATAGGGCTCTGGCTTGCGAAAAGCTCTGATTTCAGAAGCAACTTGTCCTACTAACTGCTTGTCTATGCCACGAATCGTAACAATATTTTTTTCTATATTAATTTCAATCCCCTCTTTAATATCATATTCTATGGTATGAGAATATCCAACATTTAAAACTAATTTTTGACCTTGAACACTGGCCTTGTAGCCAACTCCATTTATCTCTAATTGTTTAGAAAAACCCTCTACTACACCAATAACCATCGAATTTATCAAACTTCTTTGTAAACCCCATTTAGATCTTTGTTCCTTGTTGTTTTCATTTTGAACTGTGACTAGAATCTCTTTATCTTTTTTAACAACCTTAACTCCTGGGACTAATTCTTTCTCTAAATTTCCCTTAGGACCAGAAATCTTAATTAAGGTATCTTTAATTTCTACTTGTACATTTTCTGGTATAATTACTGGTTGTTTTCCTATTCTAGACATAATTTTTTAGTTAGTGGTTGGTGGTTTATGGTTAGTAGTTTGAAAAATTTTCTACAAACTACGAACTATTTGCTACAAACTAATTTTTACCATATTTCAAATAATAATTCACCACCCACTTTCATTCTTCTAGCTTTTTTGTTAGTAATTATACCACTAGAAGTAGAAAGTATGGCTAAGCCAAAATTATTTAAAACTTTTGGAATTTCATTCCGACCCACATATATTCTCTGCCCAGGCTTACTAATTTTCTTAATATGTTCAATAAACGGTTTACCGTCTTCTTTATATTTTAAAACTATTTTTATCTGATCAAATCCGCCATTTTTAATTTTTTCCGTACCATTAATATACTCTTCCCTGGCTAAAAGTTTTGAAATTTCATATTTAATTTTTGAAAACGGAAAAAACAACTCTTCTTTAGAAACAGCCTGAGCATTTCTTATCCTAGTTAACATATCTGCTATTGTATCTGTCATCATATATTTTATATTGTTATATTGTTAAAATGTTAAATTGTTATATTGTCAAGATAAATATTGAATTCAGCAATTTAGTAATATAACCATTTAGCAATTTATCTACCAACTTGATTTACTAATTCCTGGCATTTCACCTTTACTAGCTAATTCTCTAAAACAAATCCTACATAAACCAAAATCTCTCATATAGCCTCTTCTTCTACCACAACGCCAACATCTCCTAGTTATTCTAGTAGAAAATTTGGGCTTCTTGTTTGATTTTGTTATTTGTGCCTTAGTAGCCATAATTATTTATTGTTTAAAATTTCTTCCCTAAACTTATTTTCTAATTCTTCATTAATTATAAATGGGAATCCTAAATATTTTAATAAAAAATAACACTCTGCTTTATTTCGAGCCGTAGTACTTATAGCTAATTCTAAACCATGTATATGTTCAACTTCGTCAGCTTTAATTTCTGGAAAAACAACGTGTTCTTTAAATCCAAAAGAAAAATTTCCCTTTTTATCAATATGTTTTTTAGAAATATCTATGCCATGAAAATCCTTTAATCTTGGAAAGGTAATATGAACTAATTTAGTTAAAAAATCATTCATTTTATGCCCCCTTAGGGTTACTTTAATTCCAACAATCATTCCTTTTCTAATTTTAAAAGCAGAAATAGATTTTTTAGCTTTAGTTAAAATCGGATTTTGACCAGTAATTCTACGCAAAGTGTTTTTAACAATTTCCACAAAATTCTTATCTGTTAATCCTCGGCCCAAGCCAACATTCAAAGTAATTTTTTCTACTTTAGGAACAGCTAAATTATTTTCATATTTAAACTCTTCCTTCATTTGAGAAATTACTTCTTTATTGTATTTTTCTTTAATTGATTTTGATGACATAATATTAATCTATTATTTCTTTACATTTTTTACAGACTCTATATTTTTTACTTTCAGAAATTTTATATCCTACTCTAGTGGTTTTACCGCATTTTTTACAAACCAACATCACATTGGAAATATTAATTGGCGAATCAAATTCAATCCTCTGTCCTTTTTCACCCTCTTTTTTTGGTCTTAAATTTTTATATCGCTTATTAATTTTTTCCACTACAATTTTATTGAATTTAGAAAAAATCTGGGTAACCTTTCCTGTTTTACCTCTATCCCTACCCTTTATTATTTTAACTGTGTCATTTTTTCTTATATTCATACTCATAAATTTATTAATACTAATATTCAATGCTAATATACTAATGATGCTAATTATACTAATTTTAGGGTATTATTTATATTCGTATCATCCGCATAATTTATTTGTATAATTAGTAGCATTAGCATATTAGTATACCTCATTCGTATTATTGGCATCGCTATAAAACCTCCGGGGCTAAAGAAATTATTTTATTAAAACCCTTTGTTCTTAATTCCCGAGCTACTGGACCAAAAATTCTGCTTCCCTTAGGTTCTATTGATTCTTTATCTAAAATTACCACTGCATTATCATCAAATCTCACGCATACCCCAGTATGCCTTTTTATCTCCTTTTTTTGTCTAACTATAACTGCTTTTAAAACTTCGCTTTTAGATACTAAAGAATGGGGTTGAGCAACTTTGACAGTTACAACGATAATATCGCCTACTCGAGCATATCTTCTTTTTGTTCCACCAAGAACTTTAATACATTGGACCTTTTTGGCTCCACTGTTGTCAGCTACATTTAACATTGTTTCTTGTTGAATCATTTTATTTTATCCTACACCTAATTTGTAATTAGGTATTGGGCTTTATTTTTTTAATAACCTTCCATTTTTTACCTTTAGAAAGCGGTCGAGATTGCCTAATTAATACAAAATCACCGGCCTTATATTGATTTAATTCATCATGGGCTTTATATCTTTTACTAACGGTATGTCTTTTTTTATAAATACTATGAGATTTTCTAACGTCAACCTTAACGACAATTGTTTTGTCCATTTTATCGCTCATTACAAGGCCCTTTAATTCTCTATACCGTTTTTTACCATCCTCGACCTGAGTATTTATTTTTTTAGTTTCTTTCTTCATCCTGTTAGATAATTATTTATAATAATATTTATATTTTTTTAGTTTCTTTATTTTTAGATTCATCTGTTTTCTTGATTTCTTGTTTTCTTCCTCCTTCGTTCTTTGAACTTCGGAGGACAGGTGATTTCTTATTTTCTTGATTATCGGCATTCTCTGATTCTTTTGTTTTTGGTTCTTCGATTTTCAATTCTCCAGTTCCTTTGTTCTTCATTTCTGACTCCGCTAGAGCTTCGTCAGGTAAATCTTTTGTCTTCTTGTTTAAAATAGTTAAAATTTTAGCGATATCTTTTTTTATTGACCTTAATTTTCTAACATTTTTTTCCTGATCAGAGCCAATACTAAATCTTAAAGCCCTAACTTGTTCCCTAAAAGATTTTAACATATCATGTAAATCTTTTTCTGACTTTTTTAATAAATCCTTAAAATCCATATTTTTCTTGTCTCAAGCAAACCCCAAACTTCTTGAAGGATAAGCCGAGAAATAAAAATTACTTACTAATAAAGGTACATTTCACAGGCAACTTATGTGTTGCTAATCTACAAGCCTCTTTAGCCAAAACTTCACTTATTCCTTCTAGCTCAAATAATACATTTCCTGGTTTTACTACTGCAACATGATGATCAACGGCTCCCTTGCCCTTTCCCATAGGAATTTCGCCACTCTTAGCGGTAATAGGTTTATCGGGAAAAATTCTAATCCAATATTTTCCGCCTCTTTGTAAATGATGTACAATGGCTCTTCGTGCTGATTCAATTTGTCTAGCAGTTATCCATCCAGCTTCTTTTGTTTTTAAACCATAGCTACCAAAGCTCAATTTGTTTCCTTGAGTTGCCTTACCCCTGATTTGATCTCCTCTTTGCCATTTTCTGTGTTTTTCTTTTTTTGGTGCTAACATATTATTATTATTAAATCAAAAAATCAATAAAATAATTAATTATTTGTTGATTTGTTAATTTGCTGATTATTTAATTTATTATTCTTTTGATTTCCAAATCTATTATTTTTTCTGTCTCTGCCACCCCGTGAATCTGGAGCCGAACGGTCGTAATTAAAAGATTGAACTTTCTCTTTCTTATTTTCTTTTTCTAAAATACTGCCCTTATAAATCCACACCTTAACACCAACTGCTCCATAAGTAGTGCTGGCCACACCTCGAGAATAATCAATATCTGCCCTAATGGTATGTAGTGGCAAACTGCCATCGTTTAAAGTTTCTGTTCTAGCTATTTCCACTCCATTTAAACGCCCAGCCATCGTAACCCTAACACCTTTGGCTCCGGCTTCCATAACTCTTTCAATGGCTTTTTTCATTACTTTTCTATAAGGAATTCTTTTTTCTGTTTGTTCAATTATGCTTTGTAAAACAATACTTGCCGAAAGCATTGGTTTCCTTACTTCTTCAATGGATATTCTTAAATTTATTTTTTCCTTAATAAATTTATTTTTAATCTCTTTTTTCAAATCTTCAATACCTGTTCCGCCTCGACCAATAATAATACCTGGCCTTGATGAATATATGCTTAGATTTACTTCGTCGGCCGATCTTCTGATTTCAACACTAGCTACACCTGCATCTTTTAATTTTTTTTGCAAATATTTTCTAATAACAATATCTCCCTGTAAATATTCAATATAATTTTTTTTACTAAACCACTTGGACCTCCATCCTTGTGACATTCCTATTCTAAAAGATACTGGATTTACTTTTTGTCCCATATTATTTATCTCCTGTCTTCCTTATAAAAGATTTAGGTGAATTAGATTGTTTAACTATTGGTTTTTTAACTCCTTTTTCTGTAACCTCTTTATTAATATGCTTATTTTTCTTTATATTTTTAAATTTAACCTTTTTAGTCTTAATAACTTCTTGATCAGTGGATTTTTTACCAAGTTTCTTTTTAGATTTATCGCTAGGAATTCTTTCATCTAAAACCAAAGTGATATGGCTAGTTAATTTTTTTATTTGAGCAGCTCGGCCATGAGCTCTTGGTCGCCATCTTTTAATAGCTGGCCCTTGGTCAGCAAAAGCTATTTTAATAAACAAATTATTTTTATCTAAAGAAAAATTATTTACAGCATTAGCAATAGCTGAATTTAAAAGTTTAATAATTGCTGGAGCTGACTTTTTATTTACAAATTCTAATTGTTTTAAGGCCTGGTCAACATCTAAACCCCTGATAACGTCTAAAACTAAACGAATCTTTCTAGGTGCCAAATGATAATGTCTTAATTTTGCTTTAACTTCCATATTATTTTATTATTTAGCTTCTTTTCCCTGAACCTTAGCCATTTTACCACCATGAACAATAAATTTTCTAGTTAGAGCAAATTCGCCTAATTTATGACCAACCATATTTTCTACCACAAATACTGGCAAATGGTCTCTACCGTTATGTACATGAATTGTATGTCCAATCATCTCTGGAGTAATAGTTGACCTTCTAGACCAAGTTTTAATAATGGTTTTTCTATCACCTGGTTTAACGTTAGCTAATTTCTTTAATAGCTTGGGACATGTAAATGGTTCTTTTTTTAAACTTCTTGACATATATTTGTATTGTTGAATTGCTAAATTGTTAAATTGCTAACAGTTTAACAATTTAACCATATGACAATTTATTTCTTTCTCTTTTTCCTTCTCTTTAATATTAATTTATTGCTATATTTATTATTTTTTCTAGTTTTAACACCTAGGGCTGGTTTGCCCCAGGGTGTTTTAGGATGTTTCAGACCAATCGGCTGTCTGCCTTCACCACCACCATGAGGATGATCACAAGGATTCATGGCTTTACCTCTCACAGTTGGTCTAATTCCTCTATGTCTCATTCTACCTGCCTTACCCCATCTAACATTTCTGAATTCTGCATTAGATACTTGGCCCAAGCTGGCAAAATTATCTTTTTCAACCAATCTTATTTCTCCAGAAGGCAACTTTATCTGAGCATGTTTTCCTTCCACTCCCATAAATATTGCCCTAGCTCCTGCTCCCCTGACAATCTGACCGCCTCTTCCGGAAACTAATTCTATATTATAAACTGAGGTTCCGGTAGGAATTAAATTTAAGGGAAATCTATTGCCATTAGATATTTTTAATTTATCTTTTGAATTAACGATTATGTCACCTTTTTTAATACCCTCATAAGCCAAAACATATCTTCTTTCTCCATCTTTATAACAAACTAAAGCAATAAAAGAACTTCTGTTTGGATCATATTCAATAGCTTCAACCTTGGCTGGTATATCAAATTTATCTCTTTTAAAATCAATCCTTCTCAAATATCTTTTAGCGCCTCCTCCTCGATGTCTGATTGTTATTCTGCCCTGATTATTTCGTCCACTCTTTTGTTTTCTTATTTTAACTAAACTTTTTATTTTCTTGGATTTTTTGGCAACATTAAGATTAGAAACTACTGAAGTAGCGCGTCTGGCTGGAGTGGTTGGTTTATAAACTTTTATCGCCATATTATTTTAAAATTTGAAATTTATTATCCGTAATTCTTAATTCTTAATTCTTATTTTTTTAAACACCCTCATAAATCTCAATACTATCACCTTGCTTAAGAGTAACCATGGCTTTTTTCATTGATCTAGTAAAACCATGAGTTCGGCCATATCTAATATCTTTGCCTTGTAAATTTATTATATTTACCTTGCTGGGCCATACTCCGTAAACATGATAAATAGCTTTTTTGATTTCATTCTTATTTGTTTTTTTATTTACTTCAAATAAATATTTATTTTCTGCTTTTAAAAATGAGGCTTTTTCTGTTATTAATGGTCTGATTAAAACTCGATACGCTTCTTTAGTGTCATGCTTATTAATCTTTTTTGATTTAGATAATCTATCTTTCCTCTTGGAACCATAAGTAATTTCATCAATAGTTAAATCTTTTTTAACCTTGGGTTTTGGGGGCTGGTCCTCTTTAATTTCTTTTTTAATTTTTTTATCAGCTAAAACTTTCTGACTTTTTTCATCAGATTTATCTTTCTTGTCTTTCTTTTTAAAAATGTCAAATATTCCCATATCTTTATTTCTTAAAATGTGAATCCACTTTTTCTACTGCCTTTTTAGTTAAAATTAGATATTCATACTTTAATAAGGCATAAACATTCAAACTATCGGCCTTAATGACTTTTACATTTTTCAAATTTTTAGCTGAATCCTGAATATTAGCATCTTTATCCTCCAGGCCAATTAAAACTTTTTTATCTTTTAATTTATTATTATCTAAAATTTTTATTAAATCTTTGGTTTTTCTTTCTTTTAATTTAATTTCACTTAAAATTCTTAATCTATCAGCATTTAATTTATCTGTTAAAACCATAAAAAGGGCCTTGATTTTTAATTTTCCATTAACTTTTTTAGTAAAATTCCTATCTTTTCTAGGACCAAAGGTTACTCCTCCGCCTTTCCAAATTGGTGATCTAGAAGAACCGTGTCTGGCTCGGCCGGTTCCTTTTTGTCGCCAAGGTTTTTTACCACCGCCCCTGACTTCGGACATTAACTTAGTATGAGCTAAAACCTGCCTTTTATTAGCCAAGTGGCCTTCAACAACTTGCTGAACTACATTAGGATTTACTTTTATATTAAAAATTTCTGGATTTAATTTAATCTCTCCATCTTCTTTACCATCTGAATTATATACTTTAACTTTTAACATAATAATAATTTAATGTTGCAAATTACAAGTTGAAAACTTAAATATTATTCATCCTTTTTGGTCTCTTGCTTCTTGGTTCTTTCTTCTTTAACTTTTTGAACTTCTGTTTTTTTGTTTTCTTGATTTCTTCCTCCTTCGTTCTTTGAACTTCGGAGGACAGGTGTTTTCTTGATTTCTTGTTTTTTTGTTGCCTCGCCTTCTTGTTCTTCCATCTTTGGTTCTTTCTCTTCTGCCGCGCTTTTATAAACCTTTAATTCTCCTTCGCCCTGGATATAAACTAGGGCATTTCTAGCCCCGGCAAAGGCCCCTTTAATATATAAAATATCATTTTCTAAATCTATTTTAACTATCTCTAAATTAGAAATTGTAACTCGATTTCCGCCCATTCTTCCACCCATTCTAGTTCCTTTAAAAACATGGGCTGGGCCAGTAGCTCCAATACTGCCGGGCATTCTAGATTGATCCTTATTACCATGAGTGGCCTTAGAAGCACGAAAACCATATCTTTTCACAACTCCCTGGAAACCCTTTCCTTTAGATATAGACGATATTTTAATCCTGTCTCCAACTTGAAAACTATTTAATCCTATTTTATCTCCTGGTTTTAAATTTATTTCTTCGCCAATTCTAAATTCTCTCATATATCTAAATTTTCCAAAATTCTTAAAAACACCCCTTAATGATTTTTTAACTTTGTTTTTGCTTTGAAAACCTAAAACCACAGCTGTATAACCATCTTTCTTTTGATTTTTGATTCTCAAAATCGTGTTGGGCTCAATTTTAATTTTAGTAACTGGAATAAAATCTCCCGAATCACTAAATGTCTGCGTCATTTCTAATTTTTGGCCTAATGCAAAGTTCATTCTATTAATTCGTTAAGTGATTTTAATATGCTAATAACAATAATACTAATATACAAATTTACCCTGTTAAATAATATTTTGAAAAAATAATTTAACAGGGTGAATACCAATTATACGGATACTATACTAATAATTAAAATTATTTGAACTAGTTTAGGATATTAATTTGTATTGTATTAGTATGGTTGGTATATCATTCGCAGATTGGTATTATAATAATGAGTATAAATATAAACAAAAAACCGTAACTTTAACTCTTTAATTAATATTAAAAATCTAAAGTTGCGATTTCTGCTTTTTTACATTTAAATTGGCAGAATTGTTTAAAAAATTTCAATTTCTCCTTATTTTATTTACTTATATAGACACTTCCCATGGGGTTTTCTATACTAATAAATAAAACAAAAAAATAAATATTAATCTATAAAAATATATCACATCTTGATCTCAATGTCAACTCCATTTGGCAAATCTAAGCTCATTAAAGCATCAATAGTTTTCTTGTTCGGCTCTAATATATCAATCAATCTTTTATGAACCCTCATTTCATATTGATCTCGAGAATCTTTATGCACAAATGTTGACTTTAAAACAGTATATTTTTTAATATGAGTAGGTAGGGGAACGGGGCCGACTACTTTTGCTCCATTTTTTACAACAACATCAATAATGGTCTTGGTTGACTGATCAATCAAGACATGATCATAGGCCTTAATCTTGATTCTTATTTTATTAGAAGTTTTTTCTTGATTTTCTTCTTTTTCTTCAATTTTTTTATCTTTTTGCTCCACCATATTTCTTTAAAAAATTCACCCTGAACTGGTTAATGGCTCAGGGTGAATTAATATATCATAATTATTTAATAATCTTGACTACTACTCCAGAGGCTACGGTTTTACCGCCTTCTCTGATAGCAAATCTTTGTTTTTCTTCTAAAGCTACTGGATGGATAAGTTTAACTTTTAAATTAACTGTATCGCCCGGCATAACCATCTCTGTTCCTTCAGGCAATTCAACATCACCGGTTACATCACAGGTTCTAATATAAAACTGTGGTTTATAGCCCTTAAAAAATGGTGTATGTCGACCACCCTCATCTTTGGATAAAACGTAAACTTCACATTCAAATTCGGCATGAGGGGTTACTGTTCCGGGTTTAGCTAAAACCTGTCCTCTTTCCACTTCATCTTTCTTTGTGCCCCTTAAGAGTATGCCGGCATTATCACCAGCCTGTCCTTGATCTAAAGATTTATTAAACATTTCTATTCCAGTCACAACTGTTTTGGTGGTATCTTTAATGCCAATTATTTCTACTTCTTCGTTAATTTTAACAATTCCTCTTTCAATTCTTCCTGTCACTACAGTTCCCCTACCTTCAATTGAAAAAATATCTTCAATAGGCATTAAAAATGGTTTGTCTAAATCTCTCTTTGGTTGAGGGATATATTCATCTAATTTGTCCAATAGTTCTAAAACTGCTTTAGCATCATCACCCTTGGGATCTTCTAATGCCTTTAAAGCCGAACCTCTGATAATTGGAATTTCATCTCCTGGAAATTCATATTTCTTTAACAAATCTCTAATTTCCTCTTCCACTAAATCAATTAATTCTGGGTCATCCACTTGATCTATTTTGTTTAAAAAGACAATCATTGATGGTACACCGACTTGTCTAGCTAAAAGAATATGCTCTCTGGTTTGAGGCATGGCACCATCAGTAGCTGAAACAACCAAAATTGCTCCATCCATTTGAGCTGCGCCAGTGATCATATTTTTAACATAATCAGCGTGGCCAGGACAATCAACGTGAGCATAATGTCTTTTGTCTGTTTCATACTCAACATGAGCAGTAGCAATGGTAATGCCTCTTTCTTTTTCTTCTGGAGCATTATCAATTTGGTCTACTGACTTATCTTGAGCCATCTTACCGGCAGCTGCTAAAACTTTTAAAATAGCCGCCGTTAAGGTTGTTTTGCCATGATCAACGTGTCCAATAGTACCAACGTTGATATGTGGTTTTGATCTATCAAAATTTTCTGTCATTGTTTTGTTTCTCCTTTATAGAAGCAGGCTTTCCCGCTTATTTAATTTAATTTTTTAATAATATTTTTTTTAGAAAACGTGGTATAATTTTAACAAAACTTTTTTAGAAATGCAAGTATTTATCAAAAGAATTATAAGACATTGTCCTCAGCATCAACTATTATGGATTTTTTAACCTTGTTTATATAATCTTCATTAAAATCTTCATTAAATTCATCTTTGTCCTTTGATAAATTAAAACTCTGCCCAGATTTTAATTTTTTATATTGTTCTAAAGACATTAATACTACTGGTTCTCCATTTTCTCCAGCTATAAATATCTCTTTATTTTCTTTTAAAATATCTTTAAACTTATTCAAATCTATCATATTCTATTTTTAATACTTAATATAATAATTTACAGCAAAACCATTATAATGTCAACATGCGCATGTTTTTAACACTTAACATCTGACCTTTCCATTTTTCCTTTTACTTAATTTGCTATTTTCTATCCCCGCTTTTTATCTCTTCAGCAATATTTTTAGGAACTTCTTGATAATGGTCAAACTCCATAGAATAACTGGCTCTTCCCTGGGTCATACCTCTTAGGGTGGTTGAATATCCAAACAATTCTGATAAAGGAACTTCTGCATCAATTGATTTAATATTTCCCCTATCTTCCATATTTCCAACTTGACCTCTCTTAGAATTTAAATCTCCGATAACATCTCCCATATATTTTTCTGGGGTGCTAACATTAACCTTCATTATTGGTTCTAATATAATTGGTTGGGCTTTTCTACATGCCGCCTTAAAAGCCATGGAACCAGCAATTTTAAAAGCTGCCTCTGAAGAATCAACATCGTGAAAAGAACCGTCATATACAATAGTTTTTATATCAACTACTGGATAATGTGCCGACACACCATCCTCTAGGGCTTCTTTAACGCCCTTTTCTACGGCTGGAATATATTCTTTAGGAATGGCTCCTCCTTTTATTTTATCTACAAATTCTGAATTCTCGCCTCTTTGTTTAGGCTCTATTCTTAACCAACAATGACCATATTGTCCACGACCGCCTGATTGTCTAATATATTTACCCTCTGCTTCGGCCGATGTTTTAATAGTTTCTTTATAAGCAACTTGAGGCTTACCAGTATTAACTTCCACACTAAATTCTCTTCTCATTCTATCTACTAAAACTTCTAAATGTAATTCTCCCATACCAGCAATAATGACTTGTTGAGTTTCATCATCGGTATGCATTGTAAAAGTGGGATCTTCTTCGCTTAATTTATTTAAAGTAATACCCATTTTTTCTTGATCTTGCTTGGTTTTAGGTTCAACGGCCATAGAAATAACTGTTTCTGGAAATACAATTGATTCTAATAATATATCATCTCCTTCTGAACAAAGAGTATTTCCCGTTTTGGTATTTTTTAATCCAATAATACCCACTATATCTCCTGAATACACCTCGGAAGCTTCTTCTCTGGCATTAGCGTGCATTAAAACTAATCTAGCAATTCTTTCTTTAGTGTCTGTTGAAGAATTATATACATAAGAACCTGATTTTAATGTCCCAGAATAGATTCTGGCAAAAATTAATTTTCCCACAAAAGGATCGGTGGCTATTTTAAAAGCTAAAGCAGAAAATTTTTCATCTTTTGGACCCCTGGTAATTTCTTCTTCTGTGCCTTTCTTGGTTCCTTTAATAGGAGGAACGTCAACTGGAGAAGGTAAAAAATTTACCACAGCATCTAATAATCTTTTTATTATTGCTGTTCTGCCATCACCAACTAAAACTGGAAAAAAATCAACAGCAATAACTGCCTTTCTAACTAAAACTTTTATTTCTTCAACGCTCAATTCCTCTCCGCTTAAATATTTTTCCATCATGGCCTCATCAGATTCAACTATTTTTTCTAACATTTCTCCTCTTAGTTTCTCGGCTTTTTCTTTTAAATCTGCTGGAATTTCTTCTTCTTTAATTTCAGTATGTTCATCATTAGAATAAACATAGGCCTTCATTTCAATTAAATCTATAATTCCTCGATGTTGATCTTGGGTGCCAATAGGTAATTGTATAGCATGGGCTTTAGGAGATAATCTTTCTTTAACTGATTTCAAACTCATATCAAAATCACCGCCTAAAGCATTTATTTTATTTACAAAACACATTCTAGGAACATGATATTTATCGGCCTGGCGCCAAACTGTTTCTGATTGTGGTTCAACTCCCATCTTACCATCAAAAATAACTACTGCTCCATCGAGTACTCTTAAGGAACGTTCTACTTCAGCTGTAAAATCCACATGACCGGGAGTGTCAATAATATTAATTCTAGTATCCTCCCAAAAACAGGTTGTAGCGGCAGAAGTAATAGTAATTCCCCTTTCCTGCTCTTGCTCCATCCAATCCATTTCTGCTTCACCATCATGGACTTCTCCAATTTTATGTTTTTTTCCAGTATAAAAAAGAACTCGTTCGGTAACTGTTGTTTTACCTGCGTCTATATGGGCAATAATTCCTATATTTCTAGTATTTTCTAATGAATATTGTCTTTCGGCCATAAGTTTAATTTAGTTTCAAGTTGAAAGTTTCAAGTTGAAAGTTTATTTTAATTTATTAATTTGTAAATTTAAAAGTTGATAAAATTTGATTTCCTAAAAATTATAAATATTATTTAATTCTTTTATATTTTTAGAAATGATTTCATCTTTTAAAATAAGATTCATATAATTACTAAAAATTTCATTATAATTATGTTGTTTTGTGTCTTGATTAAAAAAGTAATTATTATCAAAATATGTTTTAAAATCATCTGATTCCGAATGAGTCCATAACTTATAAGTTACATAAATCAATCTATTAGCTCTTTTCTCCACTATTTGATAAAGACCTATCCCCGGAATATCCTGTCTTATACAATCAACATAATAAGATATTCCATTAAATGAATCAAAATCAAGATCCTTAGATAAAATAACTTGACCTTTTATACAACCAAATGGTAGAACAAGATTTTTCAAATTTCTCAAATTTTTATTATTTTTATACGCTTCATAACTAGTAAATTTATTATATAATTCATTATCAACTTTATTTTTATCAACGACCATTATATCAAAAAGGGTAGTAAAAAGATGTTGTGGTATCAAATCATTGTATGATGGATCTGAAGAAAGTCTAGACATGCAGACCCCTTCTAAAATTTTTACTTCTTGAAAATCGTCTTTATTAACAAAAGAAGGTAATTGTATCTTTACTCCGCACATACTTATTTCATCTTGTAAAACTTCTTCCTCGTGATCTAAAATTTCTAAATTTTCAAACATTAAATCTAAAATCTCTTGATATTTTTCTTGATTAGAAACTAAAATATATTTCTTATTTCCACTCTCTTTTTCTTGAGAATAAGAAAAATTCTCTATAAAATTGTTTTCTGAATTTAAGATAAACAACTGAATTGCATAATCTTTATCATTTAATTCTTCGGCACTAGGAGCAAACCCATAAACTGCAATATAATCTCCTTCATTAATTTTATCTCTCTGAAAATACCAATTCTGATGATATTTAAATCTGATATTAAAATATTCATTTTCGTAGACTCTCCAGTCATTAACCGATAATTCCTCAGATTTTTCTAAGCCTTCAACGTCTTCATCGCCTTCTTGAGAATCTTTTTGATCAACCCTTTTTTCTATATTAATGTCCTCGCTAAAATTTTCATCTCCTATCTTAGCTGTCTTTTTAACACAAGCAGATAATACTAAGCCCAAACTTAGCATTAATAGTACAAATGAAATTGTCTTTATTGTTCTTTTCATTTTAGAATTAATGAATTCAATAATAAATTAAAATTTAGAATTGGAAATTGGAAATTCCGCCAAAGGCGATACTATCTCGCAAAATGAGCAAAGGCTCTATTAGATTCTGCCATTTTATGAACATTGCTTCTTTTCTTAATAGCGTCACCTTCGTTTTTAGAAGCAGAGATTAACTCATCGGCTAATTTCTCTGGCATTGGTTTTCCTTTTCTGGCCCGAGTAGCTTCTAAAATCCAACGAAAAGCTAAAATCTGTTTTCTCTGACCAGAAACTACAATCGGAACTTGATAATTAGACCCGCCAATTCTTCGGCCCCTAACTTCTAAAGATGGTCCAACGTTTTTAACTGCTTGATTAAAAATAGAAAGTCCGTCTTGTTTGGTTCTTTTTGAAATTATATCTAGGGCATCATAAACAATTATTTGAGCTAATGATTTTTTTCCATTTTTCATCACATAATTAATAAATTTACCCAAAGGCAGACTATTAAACTTAGAATCTGGCTTTATTTTTCTTTTAGGTATTTTTTTACCTCTCATAATGTTAATTAGTTAAGGGTTAAAAGTTTCAAGTTGCAAGTCAATAATTAAAAATCAAATATTAAATATCAAAAATTATTTCTTAAGTTTTTTAGCGCCATAAAGAGAACGGCCTTGTTTTCTATTTTCAACTCCCTGAGTATCATACACTCCTCTAACAATATGGTAAGCTACTCCCGACAAATCCTTTACTCTTCCACCCCTAATTAAAACAACTGAATGCTCTTGTAAATTATGGCCCATTCCAGGTATATAGGCGGTAACTTCTTGTCCATTAGAAAGTCGTACTCTGGCAATTTTTCTTAAAGCTGAGTTTGGTTTTTTGGGAGTAGAAGTAGTGACCTTAACACATACGCCTCTCATAAAAGGTGCCCCAACCCTATCTTGTTTTTTTCTTCTCTTTAAAGTATTTTGTCTAAACTTAAGAGCAGCAGATTTAGTTTTTTTGCTCTTATCTTTTCTGGCGCCTTTTACCAATTGATTTATTGTCGGCATATTAAATTTATTTAGTTAATAAAAAATAATAAAAGTTCCCTTAGAATAACATAATTATTTTTAAAGGTCAAGAATGTTTTTACCCGGCATCTTAAAATGCTTCGTAGTTAAGGTGCCTGAGCTCATAAAAATATTAATTTTTGAACTATATTATAAAAAAATCCAAATAAGCCACTAAGTATACCTATATTTAAATATCTATCTAACATAATAAATGCCAATAATACCCAGGTGCCGTTTTTAGCTAATTTATATTTAAATTCATTAAAACTATCTGGCAATAAATTAAATAATATATGTGAACCATCTAAAGGGGGTATGGGAATTAAATTAAAAATTCCTAAAACTAAATTAATCATAATTACAAAAAACAAAAACATAATTAAAAGATTGTTCGGTCCTAAATTGGAATACATTACTAACAATCTTAAAACTAATCCAAAAAATATTATGGAAATAAAATTAGACAAGGGCCCGGCAAAAGCCACCAGGGTATCTCCTTTTTTCCCATCCTTAAAATAAACTGGATTAACCGGCACTGGCTTGCCCCAACCAAATCCCACCAATAAAAGAGCTATCAGTCCAAAAACATCAATATGCGCTATGGGATTAAAAGTTAAGCGACCCATTAATTTAGGAGTTGGGTCTCCTTGACGAGTGGCCATCCAGGCGTGACTGAATTCATGAATCGTCAAAGCAAAAAGTATGGCTATTAACCAAGCCACAAAAATTATTGGAGATTCAAATAAATAAGATAAAATCATAAAATTAGTTGAAAGTTAAAAGTTGCAAGTTACAAATTTTTTATATTAAAAGTACTTTATACTTTCAACTTGGAACTTGTAACTCATCTTCGTTGACATGTCAACGAAAATGCTGTATCCTCTGTATTATAAATGATAATCATTAAAAATCCAAATTTAACTCTTTGTTATTTAAAATTTAGGGTTTAGGATTTCGGATTTAAAAAATTATGGCTAAAGTATGTGAAATTTGTGGGAGAGGAACTACAGCCAGTTTTTCCAAAAGCCACTCAAATATTAAAACTAAAACTACCAATAAAATTAACTTGCAAACTAAAAAAATTAATGGCAAAAAAGTTAAAATTTGTACTAAGTGCATTAAAAATTTAGCTAAGCAAAAATAAACTTCCTTCTCTATATTTATTTTATGGACAAAAAAATTGTAATAATCAGGACAAAAGCTGGTCAACAATATGCAGAACGTATTGCCGAAAAAATAAAAAATCTTAATGTTGAATGTGGAATTACCAGATGGGAGGATCTTAAAAATTATTTAGAAATACACGAATGTTTTACTACAAAAACCCTATTGCATTATAGGTCAGCTGGACCAAATGCAAATCTAGTGGCTTTTGATTTGGAAAAAAAAGGATATCATTTAATAAATTCAGCAAGTGTCCTGGACAGAACATCTGATAAATACAAATCATATGAATGGGCCAATAAACATGGTATTGTATTACCTATAACTAAAAAATGTACGCCAGAAGAGATAAAGAAATCTATCAATACTCTACCATTTCATAAATTTGTTCTAAAACCAATTAATAGTAATGGTCAGGGAGCATTATGTTTTAGTTCCTTTATTGGAGATACAGAAATTGATAAAAAATTATCTCAAATCCCGGGTGAAAAAATAATTTTGCAACAATTCGTTGAATACCTTAAAATATACCGTATTATTGTTATTGGCGGAAAAGCACTCAATCAAGCAGTATTTTACGATAAACCAAATTCTAATCGTTGGAAAGTAAGCGTATGCTTAAACCCAGAGATACAACATGAAAAAAATCCTGATCCAAAATTATTGTCCTACGCGACACATATCACAGATATATTTGAGTCAGAAATTGCTTTTGTAGACATATTTCTAACAAAGGATGGGTATGTATTGAGTGAAATTAATACAGCATGTAATCTAACTCAGCATGAAGATAAATCTAAATATAATATTTCAAATGATATTGCAAAATATTTAATTTCCCAATTAAAAAAATAAACGGCAAGAAAGTTAAAATTTGTACTAAGTGCATTAAAAATTTAGCTAAGCAAAAATAAACTCTTTTCTATTATATATATAATAACTCCTTCAGATTAGTATCATTAGTACCATTAGTATATTAGCATCATGAATTCGTATCATATAAAAAAGCCCGAGTACTTAAACTACTCGGGTTTTGTGATTTTAAAATTTAAAAAAACATTTCAATCAAATTTCTAATACCTGACCGATGTTCTTCTTCTGCACCAACAACAGCTACCGCTCCTACAAGTTCATTTTCCTCAAAAATAGGAAAACCACCCCAAACAGGATCATTTAAATCCCAGGATAATTCCATATTTTTAAGGACATCTTCTTTAGATAATTTTTCTGTTTTAATTTTCTTTTTTATCTCCTTACCTAAAGAAAAAGTATCGATCCCGGTCACTACAGCCTGACGAGCGCTGTTCAAGGCCCGATTAGATAAAAGCTCGTGGTCTCCTTTTTGATCGTTGATAACATGAAGTAAAACAACTTTTTCTTGAGCATCTACTAAACAAACTGCAAGCTTAGGCAATTTTTTTGCTTCTTCTGCTGAGAAATCATTTAACAAATCTTCTACGTCGATGTTTAAATAAACACCCAAATAAAAATTCAATAATTCAGTAATAAATTTTTGTCCTAAAAAAGATAGGCTCTTTTTCATCTTATGCCTCCATGATTATTTTATTAACCTCAACTTAACTCTTTGCTTATAAAAAGTCAATATCTTTTAGCTATCAGCTTTCAGCTATTAGCAATTAGCCTCCAGAAATTAACTTTCTAACTTTATAAACTTGCGACTTCTTGCTTTTAACCTAGGATTTTTGACAAATAATTCTCCCCTTACTAAGGGGAGACACAGAGGGGTTATATCTATAATTTTTAACTCAACGCTTGCTTTTTATAAAAAATTAATATATACTGACTGAAAAATAAAATCATACGGAGGAAACATGAAAAAAATATTAGTTTGTTTGGGCTTTTGCGATGAATGCGAAATGAAAAATAAATGTCCTAAATCTATTCAGAAAAAAGTTAAAAACAAAATTTTAGAAAGAATAGAAATTGGCAACAAAGATACTTACTATGGAGAAACTTGCATGGGAACAGAAGAAGTCAAAGAAATTGTAGAAACTATAGAAAAAATATATAACTCAACAACACTGCTAGAAAATTTTAAAGATGATATTTATAATTTAATTGAAATTTCAAAAATAATGAAGAGTGCATTTAGTAAAAAAGAAATTGATGATTATATTGAAAAATCTTTAAAAAATCTATTTTTTCCTGAAAAAGATCTTATGTGTAAAAAAATGGAAATGTGTTTATATTATCTTTCACCAGGGCTATCCTCAACAAGGATAAATGAAATAGTAAAAAATATCAAAAAATTTATGGAAGAAAAAATAATTAATTCCATAAAAAAAATTAAAGCAAAAATTGAAAAGGAAGTTTAATCTTCCTTTTTTTAATTAAAAAATATATAATAAAACTACTATAAAAATATGGAAATTAAATTAGGAAAATATAAACACTTTAAAGGCAAATTTTACCAAGTTATCGGTCTAGCTTTTAATGCTGAAACAAAAGAAAAAATGGTTTTATATAAATGTCTATATCCAGTTAAAAATTTAAGTAAGGAATTCGGACCTGAACCGATTTTTGTTCGAACCGCTAAAAATTTTACTCAAACCACAAAATTTGATGATAAAAAAATTCCACGCTTTAAATATGTTGATTAGCCATTAATTACTAAATTTAAAATTATTAGTATAAATTAGTATCATCCCGCCTCTGTCATAATTATAATTGTTGCCTGCCTGCCCGCCATAGTTTTACAAAATAAAATCAAGACGGGTCTGCGCCGAAGCCAGTGGCGAGCAGGTATTGGCATCTGGTATTAGTTAACCCCTCTTAATCTCCCCTTGGTAAGGGGAGAACAATTCACTAGCATATTAGTACTATAATTATTCGTATACAAAAAAACAGGGACTGCGCACTCCCTGCTTTTTTATCAATCTATGTAATTAGCTTCTATCGTCAAATTTTTTCATTGGTCTAGCTTCGTTAGCTTTAATAGTTCTTCCTTCGAACTCTTTACCATCAAACATTTCAATGGCTTTTTGAGCATCTTCGTCGGTTTCAAATTCTACAAAACCAAATCCTTTAGAACGACCTGACATTCTGTCTTTTATAACGTTAGCTGATACTACATTTCCGGCTTCGGAAAAACCAGCTTTAAGAGATTCATCAGTGGTATCATAAGATAGACCACCTATGTATAACTTTTTACTCATTTAATTTAATTTTCCTTTCAAATACTTAGTCTTATTCCTATAAAAGAAAAAGACAACTTAATAAAATATTTTCCAACATTCTTTCAAGCAGCTAAGCTGCGCAAATTCTTTACCTTAGAAAAAAATATGGAAAACATAAATAGTATACACCATTAGACCGAAAAGTCAACCCTGTTAAATAGCTTTAAATTTTTATAAAAATTTAAAGCTAAAATTTGAACATTATTAATAATTTATATTTTGTCTTTACTACTTTTTTATTTTTATATTTATAATATTATATATAAATCAAATTTTATTTCAACCTGTTAAATAGTATCGCAATTAAGCAATAATTTAACAGGTTTAACAGGGTCAACCCCAAATCCTCTAATGTCTAATTACTAATTTCAAATAACAAATAAATTTTTAATACTAAATATTTAATTATTAAAAAATTATTTATAATACTGCCAACTATCCAGTGGTTTTTATTTTCAAAAAAATCTGTTAGAATATAAAAATCTTATGAAAATAAAATTAAAACTCATTATTTTTATTTTAATTATTCTGCTTTGTGCTGGGCTATTATATTTTTTAAATTACCAAAAAAATGTTAATCAAGAAAAAAAATTTCTGCCCGAAGAAATAATTGAAGAAAGCCCCTATTATGAAACTTCTTTAAAAATAGAACCTAAATGCACTTATGGAGAATTAATGAAAGAAGCAGAAATTTGTCATACCACCTCTACTATAATTTTTGAAGCCACTCAAGATGTTTATGATTTATCTAAAATTAGAGTAGGTCGAGAAATTAAATTATTAAAAAATAAAAAAACCAACGAATTAAAACAATTAATTTATCAAATAGACACTGAGGAAGAGTTATATATTAATTTAAAAGAAGACGGCACTTGGCAAGCAGAACGAAAACCAATAAAATATGAAGTTAGAATTAAGACCTCTGAAGGAATAATAGAGTCCTCTCTTTATGAAACCGGATTGGAGCAAAATTTAGATGAGGTAGCAATTATAGAATTAGCAGAGGTCTTTCAGTGGACCATTGACTTTGCTATGAATATCAAAAAAGGAGATTATTTTAAATTTATTTATGAAGAAAGATATTTGAATGGAGAATATATAATGCCTGGAAATATTTTATCTGCTAAATTTATTAATGACGGAAAAGAATATAGGGCTTATTATTTCAATCAAGCTCAGCTCGATGAAAAAGATTCTAACAACTACGGATATTACAATGAATCTGGCGAAAGCATGCAAAAAATATTTCTTAAAGCCCCTGTAGCCTATAAATATATTTCTTCCGGATTTACCACTGGTTTAAGATATATACAGGCCTTTGATGTTTCCACAAAACATCGAGCCATTGATTATGCCGCCCCTTATGGCACACCAATTAAAGCTGTCGGCGATGGCACCATAGTCTATGCTGGCTGGAATGACGGATATGGAAATTTTGTTAGCATCAGACATAATGAAACCTATACTACTAATTATGCTCATCTTTCTCGCTACGCAGTAAAATATGGTCAAAAAGTAACTCAAGGACAAACAATTGGCTATGTTGGTTCTACTGGATTTTCTACTGGCCCGCATGTTCATTATGAAATGGTAAAATATGGAACAAAAATAAATCCTCAAACTGAAGATTTCCCTAGCACTGATGGTATTGCCGAAGAAGATATGGAAAAATTTAATAAAACTGTGGAAAAATATAAAAATAAATTATAAACAAAAAAATCGCTTATTTTACTTTATTTTTAAACTTAAAACTTAGGAAAAATGTTCTTGCTTATTCCTGTTCATAGTTCATATCTATTATTTTTCGTATTCTTTCAGAAAACATATTTTTATGAGGAATTAAATCATTAAAATTATTTAACCCTAAATATTGAATACATATGAATAATAAATCAGAAGAATAATTTATAAATTTAGAGAGTATTATATTAAAATTATCATGATCATGCTCATTATAAAATGGAATACTATCCGGATCACTATTTATAAAACATGCAGACGGCACATGAACTGGTTTACATAATTCTTCATAAAAACCATAATAAATATTATGATTATAATAATCTATACAATTTTTCTTCCATTCGTGACTCGTATCACAAACCCTAAAATTCCCATTTGGTTTAAATAAAGCGAAATTTAAAATTTCAGATAAACATTTAAATAAATATTCATAAGCAGTTCTCAACGAACCCTTTCCTTGCACTGTATAATTAAAATGATCTGCTAAAAAAGCAGAATTTACAAAATCTTTAACCATCAATATATTATAAAATCGATTTAGTCTTTCTTGATCAATAATAACTGATTTAAATTTTTCAATCCAAAATGCCATTAAAAATAAATTAAAATTCCTACAAAGATTATGGGTCTTTGAATTAATCTTCACATTTTTATTATCTATTTTATTAATTATGTCTTTAATTTCCATAAAATTATAACCAAAAAAATTTACCCGTTCTATTATATTTTTTATATTGTTCCTTCTCCATTTTTTTTATTTTCTAAAACATTATTTACTTAACCTCTCCCTCCACAATCTTAATCTCCTCATCAGTTAAATCATATAACTCGTAAACCAATTTATCTATTTGAGAATCTAAAATATCTATTCTTTGTTTATATATTTTTTTATCAGAATCACTTTTTACTTTACGATATTTGTTTTGGGCTTCAAGCATTTGGTCAACTAAATTTGTCAGATTATTATATAAAACTTTATCTGTTGGTTTTGATAAATTAATGTTTGGAAAGTAAAAATTTTGTATCTTATTTTTATTTAAACTAATATAACCACCAGACATTGATGAATATCTATTTATTGCTCTAAACAAAACAGAAAAAAGAGTTGAATTCAATAGTCCTAATAAAAATTTTAATTTATATTCACTCTCATCACCATATCTTATGATGATAGTAGATTTTCCAGCTAAAATTTTTCCTCTGTCATATACTACCTCTAAATTTTTTACCATACCTGCTAAAATTAATTTTTCGGATTCAGCTTGCCCAAATCGAGATTGAAATCCTTTCTTTAAATCAGATACCAAAACTATTGGTTTTATATATTTATCTTTTATATAATTCGTATTAACTTTACCCCAAAGTACATGGTATCTATCGATAGTCCCTGTATTAACAAATTTAAAAAAATTTCCTTTTTTCACATTTCTATCTAATATAATTTTTTTAATCTCATATGCCTCAGCTACAGTAGCTGCATTCTCAACTATAAATATTTCCGATATTCCTTTTGATTTATTAGTTACTTTATCAATAATTGTTTCCAAGGGGTCAAAATTTTTAGCCCAATTAATATCTCCTAATTTTATAGTAAAATTTTTTTTATATTTTAATTTTATCAGACCCCCATCTTGAACCATTTGATTATATTGCCCCAATATTTTATTTGTATTCTTTTGCACAATAATTACTATAGGATAAACATTCACTTTTTTATTATTTGTAACAAAAACATCAACACAAGAATAATCTGCAATATTTTTTATTTGATATTTAGAAAAATATTTTTTTAAATAATCACCATAAGGAAGTGATATAAATTTATTAGGAATAATAAATCCAAATATTCCTTTTTCTCGCAATAAATCTATTCCTTTTTCTGAAAAAACGCAGTACATATCCCAATTACCTTTAGTGGTTTCATAGTTTTTTGAACAATAATCTCGTATTTCCTTACTACTTCTCACCATCTCCTCAGAATCTATGTATGGTGGATTTCCAATCACCACATCAAAACCGCCTTTATCAAAAATCTCCTCAAAATGTTTTTTCCAATCAAAAGCATTTATTTTTTTCATTTGTTCATTATCAAAAAGATTCAAATTTTGTCCTTCATAAAAATCTGGACCAATTAAAGAGTTTCCACATTTTATATTTGAAGATAAATTAGGAAGCAAAGCCCCTTGATTATATTTACTAAATAAACGGCCAGCACTTTCTTGTTTTTCGTCTTCAAGCAATTTTATAAGAAGTGATAATTTAGTTACTTCAACTGCCTGTTCGTCAATGTCAACGCCATAAATATTATTTAATAATATTTTTCTTTTTTCTTGAATAGTCAATCTATAATTATTTTCTCCAGCTTGATAAATTTTATTTTCACGGATTGCTTTTTTGATTCTTTTCTCCTGTATATAATATTCTAAATGCCAATTAAGCAAATAATCATACGCTCCAAGCAAAAAAGAACCCGAACCGCAAGCTGGATCTAAAATAGTTATATTTTCAACATTTTGAGGTTTTGTACTCTTATTTTTTAACTTCTGACCAACTGTATTTTTGACAATATAATTTACAATATATTGCGGAGTATAATATACACCTCCCGCTTTGCGTACTTCCGGCTTTTCTTCTATTTTAGCATGATGAGATTCAGTAAGAGTAATGACTTTCCCTAAAAATTGTTCATATATATTTCCTAATATTTCTACTGGCAAAACAGAAAATTCATAAGGACATTGCGGATAATACATTGTATTAACAATATCTTTAAAGATTTTATCGTCTATTTTTAAATCTGCAATCCAGCCTCTGTAATCAAACAATCCACTATTATATTTTTTGTCAGCAATTTTAATATAATCATTAAAACTTTTATATATCCCTTTTTGCTTTACTATTTCAATAAGTTTGCCATACTTTTCTATATTTCTATCTTCAACAATACGCAAAAATATAATTCTATCAATTATTTTCTGTACAGACCGATTAAGATGATATATATCTAATTTTTTATTATTTATAGCGATGTTTTTAGCAAGATTTATTCGCCATGTTTCAATGAGCTTTAAAAATTCCTTATCAACTTCTGAAGTGCCTCTTCTTTTATTATCTTGAATATATTTATCAAAGCTTCCTTTTAAAATAGCTTCTTTAGAAAATGTATTATAAATAAAATCAAAATTTTCTTTATATTCCTTATAAGTGCAATAAAAAATACGCCCTACACTAGCGCTATCTTTTGGTCTTGGTTTAATGCGAGTGTCATATACTGCAAATTCCTCAAAATCAGTTAAAATAGAAAGTGGTAATTTTGCTGTATAAGCATAACGCCTTACCTGATAAGCAGGACCAATATCCTCTTTGATATAAACTGATGGCTTTTTTGCTTCTACAAAAAATTTTCTTTGTCCTCCAACGCGAAAACTATAGTCTGGAGCTTTTGGCTTACCTTCAATTTTAATAGAATCTTCAACAATAACATCTCTATACATTTCTGCATAACCCTGCTTATTTCTCATATCCCAGCCTAAAAGTTCAAAAAATGGATCAATAAAATTAGTACGAGTATTTGCTTCGTTATATTTACCACTTTTGTAGGCGTCAATATTGTTCAAAAAAAGATCAATAAGAGGTTGCAACTTTTTCAAATCTTGATTAAAATTCTGTTTCATAATATTTTAAAAATTGAAAATACATCTACCTATAATATACACTAAATTTTTTAAAAACAAAACAAAAAAATCGCTGATTTTTAATAGCGACTTTTGTAAGTATATAACTCTAAAAAATTAAGTAATCATTATAGCTGGCTCCAAAATTTTCCATATAAAAAATAAAACAGCTGCCCCAATAGTTATATAGGGTAGTTTTTCAAAAACAAAACTTAAAATAAATTCTGTTATATTTTCAAAAATCATTGGAATCCAATCAACCATTCTTTTAAATAAATTTTTATATCAATACCGTAACTACCATAACAGAATTTATATTTTTGTCAACCCTGTTAAATAATTTTAAATTTTATAAAAAATTTAAAATTAAAATTTAATACAATATTATATAATATTATAATACAAAAAATAACATCAACATTAAAACTAATTTATAATATACTTTTAAATTTTATTTAACAGGGTCAACCCCGTTAAATCTTATTAGCTTATTTAACGGGCGCAAGGTTAAAATAAATACAAACATTGATAAATCAATTTTTTTATACTATCATAAACATACATTGACTAAAAAAAATAAATGCTCAAAAATAAAAATATAAATTTACTTGCCAAATCAGAAAAAGGTGCCTATTTAGAAACATCTCGTCAGCATTATCGGAAAAATCGAACCAAGTTCATAATAAAAAATGTGCTTTTTTTGTTTTTATTATTGTTTATAGCTTCTATATTATTATTATCAAACATAGCTGCCAATTCTGAATCTAATTTTGCTCAATCCGTAAAGAAAAACTTCTTAATCAACCAAATATCCCATCTAATATCGGCTGATACTAAAACTTTAAAAGGAGAAAAAGACGGTCAAATCAATCTTCTAATTCTTGGCATGGGTGGCTATGGACACGACGGAGCATTATTAACAGATACAATTATCGTCTTAAGTTATAATTATGAAACTGGAGAAACTTCCTTGGTTTCTATGCCTAGAGATTTTTTAACTAAAACTGGTGAAAACCAATATCAAAAAATAAATTATCTATATACTGCCGGTGAATATATAGAAAACGAAACCGGTATTTCTTATAGTAAAAAAATAATTTCTCAAAATATAGGACTGCCCATCCATTATGGCATAGCCATTGATTTTTTTGGCTTTGAAGAGATAGTAGATGCTTTGGGCGGAGTTAATGTTTATATAGAAAATAGCTTTACTGACTACAATTACCCCACCAAAGATCATAAGATAAAAACTGTGTCCTTTGAAAAGGGTTACCAGCATTTAGATGGAGCGAGGGCCCTAGAATTTGCTCGCTCTCGTCATGGTATTGTTGGTGAGGGCAATGGCTTTGAGGCCTCTGATTATGCTCGCTCTGAAAGACAATTTAAAATTATTGAAGCTATTAAAAATAAAATAATAAGTTTTTCCACGCTTACTAATCCAAATAAGGTAATTAAATTATTCCAAATATTAAATAAATATATTAAAACTGATATTGAGGGCTGGGAAGCTATTCGTTTTGTAGAAATATTGAAATCAATGGACCAAGATAAAATATTTAATAAGGTTTTAAATGATGCTCCAGATAATTTATTAAGAAGTGCGACCTCAACTCTTGATGGGGCTTTTATCTTAACTCCTAAAAATAATGATTATGGAATTATAAAATCATTTTTTGGAAATATTTTTAAAATAGATAAAATAGATAAAGAGCAAGCCGTTATTCAAATATTAAATGGCACAACTCAAACCGGTCTAGCATCTCTAAAATCCCAAACACTTTTAAATCATGGTTTAAGTGTAGCTAGAATTGGTAATGCCCCCAATCAAAATACCACCACCACTGTTATTTACGACATTTCAAATAATAAGAAGCCGGAAAGTTTACAAAAAATACAAGAATGCATATATGGTGTCAGATCCAATATTCTACCCAATGAATTAAAGGAATATATCTTTCAAGATAATTTAGATTTTTTAATCATTTTAGGCAAAGACCAGATACAGGAATAATTTTGAATTTTTAGTTTTTAATTTTGAATTATTAAAAATGAACAAACAAAACTCAAAATTACCAATCGTTTCAATTATCGGACGCACCAATGTGGGCAAGTCCACGCTTTTTAATTTGCTAGTAAAAAATAAAGTTATTATTAGTAGAATGCCCGGCACGACCAGAGACACGAATTATCAAACCACTGAATGGCTTGGAAAAAAATTTATCGTAGTAGACACTGGTGGTTTAGAAACGCTTTATACCAACAAAAAATCAGATGAGATGAATCAAAAAATAGCCGAAAAAACAATCAAATCCATTCAAGACTCAGATCTAATATTATTCGTTGTAGATGCCAAAACTGGTATTATGCCCCAAGACAAAAAATTCGTTGAATTTATTAAAAAAAACAAACTAAATCATATTTTAGTTATTAATAAATGCGACAACAAAAAGGTTTCTCAAAATTCTTCAGAGTTTTATAAATTAGGAATTGATGACATTGCCCTAACATCTGCTATATCTGGCAGTCGAGTAGGGGATTTATTAGACCTAGTGCTTAAAAAAATTCCTAAAAAATCCTTCCGCAAAAAGAAAGAACCAGAAACACTAAATGCCTCTCCCATTAAACTAGCTTTTATTGGCAAAACAAATGTTGGTAAATCCTCCCTAATTAATTCTATTTTAAATGAAGAAAAAATAATTGTTTCAGAGACAGAACACACCACTAGAGATATGCAAATTATTCCTTTTAAATATCGAGGTTATGATTTCAGATTAATAGATACGGCCGGCATTCGAAAAAAAAGAACTCAAATAAAAAAGGACGAGCTGGAATTAAAATCCGTTCAACAAACTAAAAAAGCCATTAAAAATGCCGACATTATAATATTGATTACTGACGTTTCTAAAAATTTAAGCGTAGCTGATTTGAAATTTGCCAAACTGATTAAAGAGGCTAAAAAGGGCTTAATCATTGTTGCCAATAAATGGGACCTGATAAAAGATAAACACACTAAAATATATGACGAGTATTTATTATATTATAAAAAAACAATTCCTTATTTAATGTGGGCTAAATTTATACCCACTTCTGCTACACAAAATATTAAAACCGCTCACATATTAGACGAGGCCATAAAAATTAATCAGAAATTTAATCTAAAAATTGAAAAGCAAAAACTAGATAATTTTTTACAAGAAATATTAAGAATTCATAAGCCCGTAATAGGAAAAGGGACTCGTCAACCTAAAATTTATGAAATTAAACAAGTAGATACCAAACCCCAAACTTTTGAAGTTGTTATTGGGGCCAAAACTAGTTTAAATAATTCCTATTTAAAATTTATAGAAAATAAAATCCGAGAAAAATTTAAACTCCGCGGACTTCCAGTAGTCGCCTATGTCCGCAAACTTAAAAACATTATATAATAGGCTTTAGGCACTAGTCGTTAGTCATTAAATAATTACTATTGCCTAACGCCTATTGCTTAATGACTCTTTATTGAATAAAAATTGGTAATTGAAGATTATATGCTACACTAAATAAAAACAAACAAAATTTATGAAATTAATTGTCGGTCTAGGTAATCCTGGGCAAAAATATCAAAATACTAAACACAATGCTGGCTTTATGGCCATCGATCTTTTGGTGGAAAAAATCTTGGGTAAAAATGTAAAATGGAACGAATCTAAAAAAAGCAAATATTTTTATTTAAAAACAGAAATCAATAATGAAAATATAGAAATTATAAAACCGCAAACTTATATGAATAATTCCGGTCAAGTGATTAATTATATTTTTAAAAAGCATAATTTAAAACCAGAAAATATTTTTATAGTATATGATGATATAGATATCGGTCTTGGAAATTTAAAAATTGGTTACTTTGATTCTGCTGGCGGACACAATGGCATAAAATCTATTATTCAGCATTTGGGATTGAAAAACTTTCTTAGATTTAGAATTGGTATTAAAGCTCCTCTCTTAGAAAAAATGCCGGCCGATAAATATGTGCTTTCACGTTTTTCGTTCTTAGAAAAAATAAAAATTAAAAAAATCCTCAACAAAACCGCTGAGGCCATTATTTCTTCTTTAGAAAAATCTCCAATAGAGGCCATGAATAGATACAATTAAACTATCCCGCATAGCGGGATCTCGCTCCGTGAAATTAACCTATTAACTATTAAAAAACCCCGCTCATTTTGAACGAGGTGTTTTTTTTCTCAATTTTCCATTTTTTCATATAGTGCATCTAGAAATTCAACTTGAACTTCAGCCTTTCTTAAATCTCGAAGGTTGAAATAACAAAAGCGACACATAAAAAGAAAAAAATTCTCATAGCCAATCTCTTTTTCAAATTCTATCTTAACAGTTTTATCTTTATTCTCAATAAGATTCGCAAATTCGCTGTACAATTTTTTTTCTTCAAGGTCTTTCAAAAAATCTTGTTCTAAAATGTCCTTGGTCTCTAGAACTAAATTAATTCCTAGAGCGACTAAGACACAATCACGAATATCCTCAACAAATTGTAGAGAATAATTAATTGCATCTGTTTTGTAAGACATTTTAATTTTGTTCAATAAAAGATCTTGAAAAAGTGACTCTTCATCTGTGGATACTTTCATTTATAGCTCCCTTTTATTTTCTTAATTTTTTTCTTAATTCATTTCTTTTTTCAATCCAAAAACCATAAAGTTCTAAATTGCCATAAACAAAATCTTTTATACCTTCATCATCTGAAGCAATCAACACAACGTCAGAGAAAAATTCAATAACCCTTTTTTCTTCTTGAGAAATGGCAAACGACATAGCAAGGCTATTCAAAAACATAAAATTCAAAAGAGAATTTTTTGATATTGATACTCGGTTTGTTAATGATGTCAATATTTGACTCAAATCTTTTACTTCTTGAAAAGAAATGGAATCTAAATCTATAAAATTGCAATCTATAATTTCTTGAGCGGTAAGCCCTATTCCCGTCTTTCCAGAATTAATTAGAAAAATATTAAGAATATCTATCATTACTTGAGCTAAGTCATTTCTTTGACTCATTTTATTCCTCCAAATATTCAAATATTTTATTTTTCAATATTAAAAATTAACACATTAAAAATAAAAAAACAAGGGGCTGTACTAGAAGACCACATAGGTAACACTTTTGTATACTTTTGAGTAAATTCAATTGGGGTTAGATAATCTAAAGATTGATGGGGTCTTTCAAAGTTGTATTCTATTAACCACTCAGTTAATCTCTGATTGAATATATTAAGATCAGTAGTCATATTACCAAGTTGAATAAATTCTTCATTTAAGGTCCTGTTAAATCTTTCACAAACAGCATTATCTTTCGGTGTCCGTACTCTAGAATAGTATTGCTTAATATTTA